>JGI26470J50227_1000042_pt1 | contig 57285 bp, 52 predicted proteins | sample FreactTroBogLake_FD_50227 | JGI IMG/M metagenome (IMG submission 50227)
CCCAGGAAAGGACTCGAACCTTCACGCCTCGCGGCACTAGTACCTGAAACTAGCGTGTATACCAATTTCACCACCTGGGCAGGTGTCCCGCCACTCTAACGAAAGCCCCGGGGGGCTGTCAAGGGAAGGGGCGGGATCTCGGGGCTGCGAAGCCTCAGCCCGTGATGTCCACCTTGAAGCCTTCCTTGGGTGTCACCACCGTTCTCGAGGGAACCAGGATACGGAGCAACCCATTTTTGAAGGTGGCGCTGACCTTGGCCTGGTCGAACTTGTCGGCGGGCACGTAGTACTTCTGCTGGTCCACGGGCTTTAGCTTGAGCCGGCGCTTGAGATACCGCACGCCTTCGGCCTCGTCCAACACCTGGGCCCGGGCGCTGAACAGCAGGTAGTCTCCGGTGAACTGCAATTGCAGGTCTTCTTGGTGAAAGCCAGCCAGGGCCATTTCGATGACCAAGTCCTTGGTGGCCGTGAGATAAACATTCATCGGGGGGTAGGCGTAGCCGGGGTAAAAATCGAAGCCTTCCGTCCACGGACTGCGGACCTGAAAGGTCTTCTCCACTTCATTCTGGAGTTTTTCACTCAGGCCCTCGACCTGACCGAACACCTCGTCCAAAAACTTGTTCAAATCCATGAACGGAAACTTGTTGTCCTGACTCATGACAACCTCCTCAAAGGCAGGTACATTCCGGCCCCTGACGGCGACCGGCGGGAAGAACCTTCCCCGGCTCAATATACTGCGCTTTCTTTTGGGCTCAAAGTCGAGTAGATTGTTGAGTGGATGCGTATCCTGTATGTCGCCGAGCCGGTCGGTAAGCCAGGCCTGTTTACTCTTCGCCACACCCTGGGGGCCCTCAGAAATGAGTTTCAGCCGGATTTTGTGTTTGGAAGCGGCGATGGAGCCACGGGCGGGTTCGGCCTGGGGAAGAACCATGCGTTCTACCTTCATAAGTTAGGACTCCAAGCGGTGACCCTGGGGGAGTGTGCCTTCTACAAGAAGGACCTTCACCCGATGTTGCCCACCCTCAACTTCGTCCTTCGGCCTGCTAACTTCCCCGAGTCAGCCCCGGGGAAGGGGGTTCGCCTCTACCGAACTCCGGCGGGGACAGTGGCGGTCGTCTCCCTCCTCGGTCAGAGCGGCTACCCGAAGACCCATCTGCCGAGTCCCTTCTTCACCCTCGAAGGCGTCCTCGACCGGCTCCGTCAGGAAACCGCCCACGTCCTGGTGGACTTCCACGCCGCGACCACGGCCGAGAAGGGGACGTTCTTCCACTGGGCGGACGGCAAAGTGAGTGCGGTCATTGGAAGTCACCAAAAGGTCCCCACCGCCGACGCCCGGATCCTGCCGGGGGGTACGGCCGTCATCACCGATGCCGGCAGAACCGGGGCCCGCCAATCGGTGGCCGGCTTTGCCCCGGCCAAAGAGATCGAGCGATTCCTCACCGGAGTGCCTGACCGGAGTGAGGCCGGGTGGGATGACCTGACCGTCCAGGGAATTTATATTGAAACCGACGATTCGGGCCGTGCCCGGTCGGTACAACCTTTTCAACGGACCTGCAAGGAGGTACCCCATGAACCAACAGGGAACGATCAAGAGGATTGAAGGCCGCTACGTCTGGGTGAGCTTTGCGCCCCTGGCCTGCTGCAGCGGTAGCGACAGCGCCGTCTGCCATTGCGCTGACTCGACCGCCCAGGTCGAGTTCAAAGCGCTCAACCAGCAAAACCTGTCGCTTTCCATTGGCGACTTCGTCGAAGTCAGCACCCCTTCGGGCGCAGCCCTGGGTGGCATTCTTCGGCTGGTGGTCGTCCCCGGGGCCTTGTTGGCCCTGGGCTGGATTGCCTTGGGCGTCTGGGGCGGTGTGGTCGCTGCGGCGGCGGGGTTGGGCTTCAGCCTCCTCTTCCCCCAGAACCCCGACTCAGGGTTCCCCAAGGTGGAAAAGCTCGTGCCGGTCGGGGATTTCACTCCCTTCACCGCCCGGGCCTAACTACCGGGCGAACTCCTTCGCCAACTTGTTCAAGGTGCCCGCCATTTCCGCCAGGGAAACCACGCGTTCCACGTTTCCCAGCTCGATGGCCACCTTGGGCATGCCGAAGACAATGCTCGACGCCTCGTCCTGGGCCAGGGTGAGGCCCCCGCTTCGGTAAATTTCACCGATCTCGGCGGCCCCGTCTCGTCCCATCCCCGTCATGATCACGGCCAAGACCGATGCCCCGAAGTGCTTAGCGGCCGACTTGAACAGAACCCCTGCGGACGGCCGATGGCCGTTGGTTTGCTCGTTCTGGTTGAGGTGAACGGTGGCCGCCAGGGACCGCTTTTCCAGTTCCACGTGCCAGTCCCCGGGGGCGATCAGAATTCTGCCCTTCTTCACCAGGTCGCCTTCTTCTGCTTCCTTGACTTCCAGGGGGCAACTCTTGTCCAACGACTTCGCAAACTCCGCCGTAAACCCCGCCGGCATGTGCTGCACCACCACAATGGGGAGCGGGAAATCCTCCTCCAGGGCCGCAAAGACCTGCCTCAGGGCGTTCGGTCCCCCGGTGCTGATCCCAATCACGCAAATCTGAAGTCCTGCATGGGGTCTCAGGGTCCCGGTGGGAAGGACGAGGGGCTTCGCCGCTGGAACCGGATGGGGCACGGGAGCGGGGGCGGCCGGGGCACCGGGCGTCTCGATCCGAATCGGGGCCTGGAGCCCGGCGTTCTTGCGGCCGCCATAGGCCTTGATCAGGGCGATCAGGTGCTCTCCCACCAAATGAATGTCTTCGCTGACCGACCCCGAGGGTTTCTTGATGAAATCGGAAGCCCCCAGGGCCAGGGCCTCCATGGTGACCTCGGCGCCTTTCCGAGCCACGCTGGACAAGATGATCACGGGGATTTCGAGCTTCAGTTCCTTGCGTCGCTTGAGGAACTCGATGCCGTTCATCTCGGGCATCTCAAGGTCAAGAACGATGATGTCGACGGACAGGGTCTCGAGCTTCTTCAGAGCAAACACACCGTTCATCGCCTTGCCGACCAGGGCCAAGCCGGGGTCTGACTCGACGATCCGTCCGATGAGATTGCGCATCAGCGCGCTGTCGTCAACAATCAATACGTTAATAGGAGAGAACGTCATGGGGCCTCATCAGTCCTGAAGTTTACTGTATAACACGGCCCACTCGGTTTTGAGGAACTTAAACTGCGTGTTCATCCCGAACAAAGACTCCGAGTGTCCAATGTACAGATAGGCATGATCATTCATGGATGTCCAAAATCGGTCAATCACGTTCTTCTGGGCTGCCTCGTCAAAGTAGATGAGAACATTGCGGCAGAAGATGATGTCCAGGTTCCGAAGGCCCGAGTCGAACTTCAAGTTGTGGTAGTCAAACTTGATCTTGGACTTGATCTCGTCCTTGACCTGATACCCATCCCCGGCCTTGGTGAAAAACTTACCCAGGTAGGCCTCGGGGACTCCCTGCATCCGGGCTTCGGGGTAAAACCCCTGGCTTGCCGTCATCAGCGATTTGAGACTGAGGTCCGAGGCGGTCACTTCGTACACAAAGTCCGGGGGCAACTTGTCCTTGAGGATCATGGCGATGGTGTAGGGCTCTTCGCCGGTGGAACAGCCCGCACTCCACACCCGAATCCGCTTCTCTTGCCCCTTGGCCCTCTTGTTCTTGACCAACTCGGGGAGAACATAGTTCTCCATCGCGTCAAAATGCGCCTGATTGCGAAAGAATCGCGTCAGGTTGGTCGTGATCGAATCTAGAAACGTCTTCATCTCTTCGGTGTCCCGCTTGATCAAATCAAAGTAGGCACCAACATCATCCAACTTCGCCAGCCGGAGCCGCTCCCTGAGCCGACTTTCCAAGATGGGGCGGTTGGAATTGGAGAACGTGATTCCACTCGAGTCGTAGATCAGGGCCCGGAACTTTTCAAAATGCTGATCAGTCAGAAACTCGGACATGGATTGACTCCCGGTAGAAGTCTAGTTTTCGCTGGGTGATCCGTCAAGGAAAGGTTTGTTGACAAGCCTGGTCGAAAGAAGGACAATGAAATCCCATGAAGAAATACATTTTCGTCACGGGCGGGGTATGTTCAAGCCTCGGAAAAGGCATCGCAGCAGCGTCGATCGGAACCCTTCTGGAGAGTCGTGGATTCCGGGTCAGCATGATCAAGATCGACCCGTACCTTAATGTCGATGCGGGGACCATGAGCCCCTACCAGCACGGCGAAGTGTACGTCACCGACGACGGTGCCGAGACTGATCTCGACCTCGGAAACTACGCTCGGTTCACTTCGTCTCCCCTCAGCAAGGCCAACTCCATCACGACGGGCCAGGTGTACCAGACCGTCATCAACAAAGAGCGCGAGGGCAAGTACCTGGGGAAGACTGTCCAGGTCATCCCCCACATCACCGACGAGATCAAGGCTCAAATCCTCAAGATCGGCAACGGCCCCGACACCGACATCACCATCGTCGAGGTGGGGGGGACGGTCGGTGACATTGAATCGGTTCCCTTCCTGGAAACGGCCCGGCAGTGTATCCACGAATTGGGCCACGAGAACGTCCTCTCGGTGCACCTGACCCTGGTCCCCACGGTTTCAGGGGACGAAATGAAGACCAAGCCCACCCAACACTCGGTGAAAGAACTTCGGGAGATCGGCATCCAGCCCGACATCCTGCTGTGCCGGGCGAAGCGGGAACTCGACGATGGGATGCGCAAGAAGATTGCGAACTTCACCAACGTGGACGTCAGCTCCGTCCTGTCCGCCATCGACGTGAACACCACGATCTATGAGATCCCCTTGATCTACCATCAGCAGAAGCTCGACGAGATTGTGTTGAAAAAGTTGGGCCTCGAGCTCAAACCCGCCCGGGTGGACTCCCTGGCGGCCCGGGTGGAAGGGTACAAAAACGCAAAAAAGACCGTGACCATTGCGATGGTGGGCAAGTACGTCGACCTCCATGACACCTACAAGAGCATCGACGAGGCCCTGGTCCACGCGGGGATGGGGAACGCCGTCCGGGTTCGGGTTCTGAAGATCGACGCGGAAAAGCTCGAAAAGGGTTCGTCGGTGGAGGAACTCCTGGGGGGAGTGGACGGCATCCTCGTCCCCGGAGGGTTTGGCGCCCGGGGCATCGAAGGGATGATCCTGGCGGCCCAGTACGCCCGGGAAAAGAAGAAGCCCTACTTCGGCATCTGTCTGGGAATGCAAATCATGGTCATCGAGTACGCCCGCCATGTCCTGGGCCTGGAAGGTGCCAACTCCACCGAGTTCAACCCCCAGTGCGGCGACCCCGTGGTCAGCCTTCTGGAAGAGCAAGAGGGTGTCACGAAAATGGGCGGCACCATGCGCCTGGGCAAGAGTGCCACCCACACCCTGCCCAACACCAAGATCCGGGAAGCCTACGGTTCCGAGATCGTGTGGGAGCGGCATCGGCACCGGTACGAATTCTCGAACCGGTACCGGGAGGCCCTGGAAGCCGCAGGCCTGATCATCAGCGGGTTCACCCCCGATCGGGCCCTGGTCGAAAGTACCGAGTGGGCAGGTCACCCCTGGAGCACGGGGGTGCAGTTTCACCCCGAGTTCACGTCGAAGCCGACGGCTCCCCAGCCCCTGTTCCAGGCGTTCATCCACGCTACGATAAAATGAAGATAGCCGTCTGGGGCCTGCTCCTCTGCGCCAGTTGCACCCTCGACTACGGCAAAGAGTCGGCCCCCTCGGCGGACAAGATCCCCCTGATGGTCTTCGAAAACCTTCGGGAGACGGGGTTCAAAGACGGGGCCGTGACCTACGTCCTCGAGGCGACCGGGTCGGCTTCGTACCCGACCCAGAAGCAGGTCCGATTGAAGAACCTCCGGTTTGAGGAGTATGATTCTCTTCACCGGAAGGTCAGCGAAGGGGAAGTCGCCAGCGCTGTGCTGTCGACGGCGTCGAACAACGCCACCCTCGGGGGGCGACTCAAGGTTCGGTCGGCGGACCGGGGGGTGACCTTGGTGATCGACGGCGATCCCACCGGGGGCCTCACCTGGGACGACGATGCGAAAATCCTCCGGACCCTGCCGAACACTCCTGTCCTGCTCACCAAGGACGATGGTTCGACCATGCAAGCGCACTCGCTGGTTTTAGACCTCGGGAGCAACCGCCTCGATCTCGGAGGAGGCGTCGAAGGAAACTGGACACCGGAGGCACCCGCCCATGCGAATTCCTTGGCTTCTTCTGCTCCTCCTCGGGTCGATTCCCCTCGCTGAAGCCGCCGATGACTCCTTTCAGTTCCATGGGGATCGGCTCACCAGTTCCTTTGGCGAGGGCCAGGAACGGACCATCTTGAACGGAAACGCCCACATCGTCTCGGGGAACCTGGAGATTGGAGCGGACACCATCGAACTTTCGGGCAAGGCCTTTCGTTTCGCCTCGTGCTCCGGGAACGTCGTCGTCCGGGACACCAAGAAAAACCTCATCCTGAAGGCAGACACCATGGACTACGACCGGACGTTGAAGACCAGTCGGTTTCAGGGTCTCGGCGAACTCGAAGACGAAGACCACGGTGTCATCATCCGGGCCGGGTTGTTCGACTACGACGAAACCACCGAGCGCGTGGTGATCCAGTCCGGCGTCCGCATCTTCAAGGGAGNCCTCGTCTGCCGGAGCGACTACGCCGTCTACGACCGACGGACCGATAGTCTCGAGCTGATGGGTCTGCCGGCGGTGAACAAAAAACAAGACGTGTACCGGGCGGGTCGCATCCGGGTCAACCTCAAGTCCGAAGATGTCGTGCTGGAAGGCCGGGTGTCGGGGACGGTGAGTCCTAGCAAGCGGCCTNCCCCTCCTCCCCCTCCAGGAAGCCCCCCATGACCCCCGAGCTATCCGTCCAAGCGCTGCGCAAAACCTTTGGGAAGAAAACCGCCGTGAAGTCCGTGAGCTTCGGGATGCGGGCGGGTGAGGTGGTGGGCTTGCTCGGGCCCAATGGAGCTGGCAAGACCACCGTCTTCTACATGATTGCTGGGTTCCTTAGGCCCACCGCCGGATCGATCACCCTCGACGGTCGCGACATCACAGACCTCCCCATGTACCAGCGAGCCCGGGCGGGGATTGCCTNCCTCCCCCAGGAAGCCTCGGTCTTCCGTCGACTCACGGTCGAAGACAACCTCCTGGCCATCCTCGAGACCCGAAAAGACCTGTCCAAGGGCGAGAGGGCGGAGCGGCTCGAGGCCTTGCTCCACGAACTAGGAATCGAGGCCCTCCGGAAGCAGAAGGCCTACACTCTCTCCGGGGGCGAACGCCGACGGACGGAAATCGCCCGGGCCCTGGCCATCGAGCCGTCGTTCCTCCTTCTGGACGAACCCTTTGCCGGCATCGACCCCATTGCCGTCTTTGAAATCAAGAAAATCATCCGCCAGCTGGCTGACCAAGGGATTGGGGTGCTGATCACGGATCACAACGTTCGAGATACCCTCGATATCACCCACCGAGCCTGCATCATCAATGTGGGCGAACTTTTGACCCAGGGAACCCGGGACGAAATTCTCGCTGACGAACTGGCCAGACAGATCTACCTGGGGGAACATTTCCGGATGTGAGCCCCCGGGGGAGTCAACGGCATGGTTCCTGCTACGGTTGATCGGACTTTGTTTTCCGATTATCCTTCGAGGCGAAGGGAGGGCCATCTGACCATGCAGTACCAACGGCCCCTGTTGCGGCAGGAACAGCGCCAAAAGATGTCCCTGCAGCTCATCCAGTCGATCAACCTCCTTCCCCTCACGGTCACAGAACTCAAGGAACGGATCGAGGAGGAGTTGGACCGCAACCCGGCCCTCGAAGCAGCCCACGATCGTACCCTGGTGAGCCTCGACGAACTCGATGCCCGACGGGGTCACCGGACCCGGTCGGCGGCCTCGATCGACGATGAAGACACCCAGCGACGCTTCTTGGAAGGGGTCATCAGTCGGGGGGAAGGCCTCCATGACCATTTGACCTGGCAGCTCAGACTCCACCGGCTCACCGATCAGGAGCTAGAAATCGGGGAAAGGCTCATCAACAACCTCGATGCCAATGGCTTCCACCTCGAACCCGTCGCCAATCTTTTCCCCAACGGCCAAACCCCTGAAGGAGTCGATCGACTTCTGGAATTGATCCAGACCCTCGACCCCCCGGGGTGCGGTGTGACCGATTGGAAAGAGTCCCTGGTGGTCCAAATGCACCAGCAAGGCTTCGAGCCCCACCATGAGAGGCTGGTCAGCGAGTTCTGGGAAGCCTTGGAAAAACGACGCTACCGAGAGATCTCCGCGGCGTTAAAAATGACCGAGGAAGACATCCTGCTGTTGGTCGAGGACTTGAAGGCGCTGNCCCCGTTCCCCGGCCGAGCCTTCTCGCTCCAGCCACCGTTGTACGTGGTCCCCGATGCCCTCATCGCCTTCAAGAACGACACCCTTCAACTCGTCCTCAACGAAGAGGAAATCCCTATCCTGCGGGTCGGGGGCGACTTTCAGGAAGGGTTTGACCTCACCGCGGCCGACAAGGAAGCCAGGCAGTTCGTCCGCCAGAAGGTGGCCGATGCCGAGAGGTTCATTCAGAATCTTCGCTACAGAAAAAATACCCTCTTTAAAGTTTGTCGAGCTATCATGGAATTCCAGGTGGAGTTTTTCCGGAAGGGTCCGAAGTACCTGAAGCCCCTGACCCTGAAGGACGTGGCCCTGCAACTCGAGATCAACGAGTCGACGGTCAGCCGGGTCACCACAGGGAAGTACGTCCAAACCGAATGGGGAATCTATGAGCTGAAACACTTCTTCAGCAACGCTGTCTCTTCGAATCAGTTCAGCAAGGAGGGGGNGAAGGAAACGATCCGCGAAATCCTGGCCGACCACAAGGACGCCAAAAAGCTTTCGGACCAAAAGATCTCCGACCTCTTGAGTCAAAGAGGCATCGATATCGCTCGGCGAACCGTGACCAAGTACCGGTTGGAACTGGCCAAAGAATACGCCTGAGCAAGGAGTGAATCATGAACGTCACCATTAAGGGCGTCCACTACGACATCAGTGAACGCACCCGACAATTCTTGATGGACAAACTGGGACACATCGACCCCTTCCGGGATCATCTCGTCAGCGTGGATGCGACCATCACCAAGGAGACGACGGAGTTTATCGTCGAGTCGAACGTTCACTTCCGGTGGGGCTCGACGGCCCACCTGGAAGAACGAGCCCAGGAACTGTACCCTGCCATCGAAAATCTGATTCACAAACTCGATGCCAAGATCTCCAAGGAAAAAGAGAAGGTCAAAGGTCATCACCCCAAGGAAGCCCGGGAAAAGGTACCGGAATAGTTCATGCCCAAAGCCTTTACCGTCCTCGATTTGCTCGACCTCGACCTTCGGGACCACAATGCGCTGAATTTGGTCTGCAAAGCCGGACGGAAAGGCCTGTCGAAGCCGATTTCCCAACCGGACATCAACCGCCCCGGCTTGGCTCTGAGTGGCTTCTTTGACGACTTCAACCCCAAGAGGCTGCAGCTCTTCGGCAACGGAGAGACCGCCTACCTGCGAAAGCTCAGCCATGAAAATGGCTGGCGTTCCGTAGAAGAGATTTTTAGCCGCGGCATCCCCTGCTGCATCTTCACCAACAACTACCTGCCCGAGGACCGGTTCTTGCAGCTGGCCGAGGACAATCATGTCCCCGTCCTGCTCTCGGAGTTGAACTCCTCGGATTTTACGGTCCGCATCATTCGCACCCTGGCCGATGTCTTTGCGCCCCAACGGACCATCCACGGCGTCCTGGTCGAGGTGTCGGGGATGGGGATTCTCCTCCTGGGGGACAGCGGGGTCGGGAAGAGCGAGGCCGCCCTCGAGCTCATTGAGCGCGGTCACCGCCTGGTCTGCGATGATGCGGTAGACATCCGGTGCGTGAGCGGAAATACGTTGATGGGCAAGCCGGTGAACCCCACCCTGGGCCACCACCTCGAGGTACGGGGCATCGGGATCATCAACGTGGCCCAACTGTTTGGTGTCGCCGCCATCCAATTCCAGAAGGAAATTGAGATGGTGATCGAGTTGGAGATCTGGGACCAGGCCAAGGAGTACGAGCGGTTGGGAACCAAGGACTCGGCGAGCGAAATCCTGGGGGNGAGCCTCCCCTCGATGAAGATCCCCGTGAAGCCAGGGCGGAACATTGCCATCCTGATCGAAACCGCGGTGATGAACCATCGACTCAAGAAGATGGGGTTCCACTCGGCCCAGGAATTCAACCAAAACGTGATCCAATGGCTTGAAAGTGAGAATGCGCGCACCGTATATTTACGCAAAACACAAGAGAATCAGTTCCAATAGAAAGGGCAAACCGTATGGTTGAACAGGATGTAACGGTAAAAAACAGGGCTGGCATCCATGCCCGGCCCGCAGGAATGATCGTCACTCTCGCGAACAAATTCACGTCCCAGATCTTTATCGAGAAAGAAACTGACAAGATCAATGCGAAGTCCATCATGGGGCTCATCACCTTGGGCGTGCTCTGCAACACCACGATCAAGATCTCTGCCACGGGTGCCGACGAATCGGCCGCCGTCGAAGCGTTGGTGAAACTCATCGACAATCGCTTTGAAGAGTGACCAGCCCCCCTACCGGCGCTTCACCCCCTTCCTGATCCTTCTGGGACTGCTGGTTGTTCTGACCGCTCTCCCCTGGTTCCTTGCCCATCGAATCCTTTCCCAAGCCTCGGCCACTCCGTGGGTTCCCCCAGGGACCTTCCTGTTCTTGGCCCTCCCCGTCCCCGTCGGTCTTGCCATCGCCGTGGGCTACCAGGTGGTGCGCCTTCTGCGAGAACGCCGTCAGGGCCACCCCGGGACCGGCCTGAAGGTTCGCATCGCCGTTTTCTTCCTGCTGACCACTCTGTTGGCGTCCCTTCCCCAGGCAGCCCTTTCCCTGAGCTTCATCGATGCGGCCACGAAGACCTGGAGCCACCAACCAGAAACGGCCCCACCCCCTCCCAACCTTCAGGCCGCAGACNCCCCGGGTGGTCGGGTCGACACCGTTCCGCCGGCTCCCCCCGCCCCGGGCCTAGGGCCGTGGGAGCGAACGTCCGATGCCTATCGCTCGCTTTTTTTCACCTTTTACGTCCTTTTGGCCCTGCCGATCTTGCTCATTGCGCTCTTGGTCAGCTTTACCCAGAGCGACACCCTCATCCAGCCTTTGATCAACCTCGAATCGGCAACCCGACGGATTGCGGCGGGAGACTACAGCGCCCGGCTCACCGATCGAGATCCCCGGGAGCTGGCGTTTCTGGCCGACTCCTTCAACGCCATGACCGACGAGCTGGCGTCGAGTCGGGCCAAGCTGTTGCAGACCGAGAAGATCACGGCCTGGCAAGAAATCGCCCGGCGGTTGGCCCATGAACTGCGCAATCCCCTCACGCCCATCCGGCTGTCCGCCGAGAGGATCTTGCGTCGGAACCGCACGGATCCGGAGCATTTGCACGAAATCGTTGAGCCGGCCGTGGGGGCGATCTTGACCGAAGTGGTGAGACTCGACGCCCTGCTCAAGGAGTTCGCGGGGTTCGCCCGACTCCCGGCCCCCCAAAAGACCCGCGTCGAGCTGCGCCCCCTGGTCGACGAGTTGCTGGCCACCTACCGGGCGGCCCACCCCGACCTCGAAGCCACCGCTGAAGGCCTGGCCCGGACGGCGCGGGTCATCGCCGACCCCGCTCAGCTGGAACAAGTCTTCGCGAATCTGTTCAAGAACAGCGTGGAGGCCATGGGGGGCTCCGGGCGTCTGACGGTGGTCTCCAATCTTGTCAAAACCGGCTCGGCTTCCTATTGTAGGGTTCAGATCCACGATACGGGTCCGGGGATCCCGGACGACCTGAAGGCCAAGGTGTTTCAGCCCTACGTGACGACGAAGACCGAGGGCACGGGCCTAGGCCTCGCCATCGTGGAACGGATTCTGTTTGACCACCAAGGCCGGGTCTGGTTTGAGTCCCAGGCTGGGTTCGGCACCACATTCTTTTTGGATCTTCCTGTGGAGGAACGGCCTTGAGCTTGCCAAGGACCATCTTAATCATCGACGACGAAGACGGCATCCGCAACGTCCTCGGCGACATCCTGCAAGACGAGGGGTTCGCCATCTTCCGGGCAGCGGACGGCCCCCAGGGCCTGCAAGTGCTGAAAACCGAGGTCATTGACCTCGTCTTCCTCGACGTGTGGATGCCAGGGATGGGAGGCCTCGACGTCCTGAGGGTGATTCGCGAGGAGTTCCCTGAAGTCCCCGTCGTCATGATTTCGGGCCATGCCTCCATCGATGTGGCCGTGAAGGCCGTCAAGAGCGGCGCCTGGGACTTCGTCGAAAAGCCCCTCTCCATGGACAAAACCTTGGCTGTGGTGGCCAACGCCCTGAAGGTGCAAGACCTGAAGCGGGAAAACCGGGAGCTCAAGGCCCATCTCTTCGTCGAAGACAGCATGATTGGGGAGTGCCCCCCCATGAGGCGAGTGAAGGACCTCATTCGCCAGAGCGCCGGAGCGAACACCCGGGTCATGATTCTAGGAGAGAATGGGACCGGAAAAGAATTGGTGGCCCGGGAAATCCATCGCCAAAGCCTCCGGTCGAAGAAGCCCTTCGTCGAGGTCAATTGCGCCGCCATCCCCGACGCCCTTTTGGAAAGCGAACTCTTCGGCCACGAAAAAGGGGCCTTCACCAGCGCCGTGGCCCGCCGCAAAGGCCGGTTTGAACTGGCCGACACGGGGACCCTGTTCCTCGACGAAGTGGCCGACATGAGCCTTTCGGCCCAGGCCAAGGTGCTGCGGGCTGTCCAAGAGGGACGCTTCGAACGGATCGGCGGCGAAGGGNCCTTGACCGTCGATGTTCGCATCATCAGCGCCACGAACAAGGACGTCCCCACCGAGGTGGCCGCCGGGCGGTTCCGGGAAGACCTGTTCTACCGACTCAACGTCCTTCCCATCACGGTTCCTCCGCTCCGGGATCGCCGGGAAGACTTGCCCCTCCTCGTCGATTACTTCTTTGGGAAGTTCAGGAGTCCGGAAGGGAGGCCCCACCCCACCTTCTCGGACGAGGGGTTCAAGGTCCTCTTGGACCATCCCTGGCCCGGAAATGTCCGGGAACTCAAGAATTACCTGGAACGCCTCAGCCTCATGGTCGAGGGTCCCGTCATCGGCCCCGACGAAGCCAAGGCCTTCTTGGGCGGGGGGCCCGGGACCTTGCCCCAGAGTCCGCTCAGCCCGTGGGCGCATTTCGGCCTGAACGAAGCGAAAGATGCCTTCGAAAAGGCCTTCATCGAAGAAAAACTCAAAGAAAACAACTATAATATCAGCCGGACAGCGCAGGCTCTGGGTCTCTATGCTAGTAACCTGCACACCAAATTGAAAAAATTCGCCATCGAGGTAGAGAAATGAAGGGCGTGACCAAGCGGCAAGATGAAGTCTTGGACTTCATCAAGGAATTCCTGCTCCGCAACAAGTTCCCCCCGACCATCCGGGAGATCGCTAACCATTTTGAAATCTCGGTGAAAGGCGCCTACGACCACATCAAAGCCCTGGAAAAAAAGGGCTTCATCCATTGCAACCAGAACCGGTCCCGGGCCATCGAGGTGCTGTCCGAAACCGATGAAGAGTCGATGATCGTCAGCGTTCCCATCCTGGGCCGGGTGGCGGCGGGGATCCCCATCCTGGCCGACGAGAACCTCGATGGCACCGTCCTCCTGCCCCAGGACTTTTTGGGCAAGGGGTCCCACTTTGCCTTGAAAGTCAAAGGCGACTCGATGACCGGAGTGGGCATCATGGACGGAGATTTGGCCGTCATCCGGAGTCAACAGACCGCCGAGAACGGCGAGATCGTGGTGGCCATGACCGACGAGGATGCCGTGACCCTGAAGCGGTATTTCAAAGAGCGCAGTCGGATCAAGTTGCAAGCCGAGAACCCGGCCTACAACCCCATCTATGCCCAGGGTGTCCGAATTTTGGGAAAACTGGTTAGCGTGATCCGGCGGTACTAATGGCGGCTTCCGAACGAATTTGGCTCCTCCTCGGCCCTGAGCATGGACAAAAACAGGACTTCTTGGGGGAACTCAAGGACAAGCTGACGAAGCAATTCCGGGAACCGCCGGAACTCCACAAGTTTTACGCGTTTGAAACCCCGTTCAGTGATGTTCAGTCCCTGCTGCAGAACGGCGACCTCTTTGCCGCCCACAAACTGGTCATCCTTCAAAATGCCGACGAATACAAGAAAGCAGACAATGACCTGATCAAGGCCTACGCCAAGCNCCCCGCCGAGGAGTCGACGCTGGTGCTCCTGAGCGATGAAACCAAGGCCGATGCCCTGACCCGGGTGATCCCCAAAGACCAGACCAAGGTCTTTTGGGAGATGTTCGACAGCCAGAAAAAAGGGTGGGTGATTCACCACTTCCAAACCCTGGGGCTCACCATCGTTCCCGAAGCGGCGGAGTTCTTTCTTGAGATGGTCGACAACAGCACGGACCAGATCCGGCTCGAGGCCCAGAAGCTCCTCGCCTTCTTTGAAAAAAACACCACCATCACCCTCGATGACCTGGAACACTACCTCGTCCACACCAAGGAAGAGAACGTGTTCACTCTGTTTGAGAAGATCACAGGGGCTGAGTTTCCCAAGGCCCTGGAGGTCCTCAAAAAGATCCTGTCTTCGAAGGAGTCCGAGGGGATCGGGCTGCTCAGCGGCCTGACCTGGCAGTTCAAGAACCTGTTGGCGTACCAAGGGAAATTGGCCGAACGCCTCCCTTCGGACGAGGCCTTCGTGGCTCTGAAGGTTTTCAGCAAAAAGGCCCAGACCAATTTTCAGGTGGGGGCCAGGCACTACTCCCTGGGGGATCTTCAAGCCATCCTGGTGCTGACCGCCGATTTCGACCAACGACTGCGCCAATACCGGGTCGAACACCACAGCTTGCTGCTCGAACTCTACCTGTATTACGTCATTTTGAAGAAAGGTCGGGCCGTCGAAGCCCCGGAGTTTGGCTGGCCTTGAGCCCTGGGTCGGTGTCCACCAGGGTCCACCGGGCTTTGCCTCGGGTCAAATCCACCGTCCGGGCCTGGACCTCCGCGAAGGCATCTGCGGGAATCCTGGCCACCAGGGTGGCGTCCTCGGCGAAGTCCTCGGTCTCCACGGAGGCCGAGGCCTCCTTCAGTTCCTTCTGGAGGGCCCGGAGATCGGCCCAGGGGACGGTGATGGTGGCCCGGACCTCGGCCCGGTACTCGGTCCAGGGGGCCGACGCAATCACCGCCTGAGCCGTTTCGGTGTACGCCTTGACCAGGCCGCCGGTCCCGAGCTTGATCCCCCCGAACCATCGGACGACCAAGAGCAGGGATTGGTGCCCACCGGCGCCCTTGAGAACCTCCAAGACCGGACGGCCTGCGGTTCCCGGGGGCTCGCCGTCATCGCTACAACCCAGGGTCTCGGAGCCCTCGAACCCCGTCCGGAAGGCATGGACCACGTGGGNGGCGTCGGCATAGAGACCCTTGGCTTCCTTGATGAGGGTCCGGGCGGCCTCGGGGGACGTGACCGGTTCGAGGCACCCGAGGAACCTTGATTTCTGCACAACCCATTCGTACCGCACCGGACCTGCCAGAACTCGCATTCCCCCAGTCTAACCGCCCCAGGGGGAGTTCCCAAGGCGGTTTTTCCTCGAAATCCTCCCGACCGTCTGCCATAATAGATCGTGTGCCCAGGCACAAAGGTAGGTAGGAATGAAGAACATTGCGTTGCTGATGGTCCTCTTGGCGGTGGGGAGTGGGGCGTTCGCCCAGGCCCAAGGCCCTGGACCCAAGCGAGGCCCGGGGTTTGAGTGGAAGCTCGGGACGGTGGTGACCACCGAGTACAAAAAGCTGACGGGGACCATCGACGTTTCGACCCAAGGCCCCCCCAAGTTCCAGGCCGAGGGCGTGGAATACCACCTGAGGGTTCCCCATGAGGTCCTCGCCTCCGTCAAGACCGGAGACTCCATCACCGTCGAAGGGACCTTCACCACCGTGAAGTCGGACGCCCCGGTCCCTGCGATCGCCCGGGCCTTCCGGGTCACCATCAACGGAAAAGAGATCGACGTCCGGGGCGAGGGTCCCCACCAGGGTGGGCCGGGGCCAGGACCCAAGGGCCCCCAAGGCGGCTCTGCCGAAGGCCCGGCCCCGGACAATCCCGAGGAGCCCTGAGGGAACCGGCCCTGGGGGCCCAGACCACAAGCCCTCGGAAGAATCCAACCTTGCGAGGTCGCTTGTGGTCTCCTAGACTCAAAGGAAGAGGATTTCATGAAAAAAACAGGGTCACTCAAGGTTTCTCTGGCCTCAGGGATGGGACGAGACCACCTGGTGATGCACCCCAACGATGGCTTTGATCTCGGGCTGATGCGGGTGGAGCACCCCGTTCAGCTGTGCGTGAACGAGAGTTTAGAGTCCTATCTGAAAGGGGAAGTCGGAGATACCGAAGAGGTCCGGATTGGATTGCTCAACGAGTGCCCCGTGGCGACCATCCTGGTCGGGGCGGCCCTCCACCGGCGCCTCGGAGACCCCTCCCGGGCCGTCGTTTTGTTCGACGGTCAGCGGTTGTACGTCCATAGCCAGTCGACCTAACGGACCGTTTGGTTGACTTTTTCNCCCCCCGGCCGTATTCTCCCAGGGAAAATCAGCCTCGTTGCGCAGGACGAGATTGCCTGGGTGGAAGCCCAAGGCAAGGAGTGGCTATGGGTTCTTCCGAAGGCAAAGTGAAGCTTTTCCTTTCCGTGTACGAGAGCATTCTGAAGTCCCGGGAAGTTGACCTTCTCGAACAGGACTACACCCAGCGAGGGGAGGCCTTCTTCCATGTCTCGGGCAGTGGGCACGAGAACATCGCCTTCCTCAATCCCCATTTGATCCCCGAAGACTACCTTCACTGCCACTACCGGGACAAATCCCTGATGATTGCCCGGGGAATTTCTGTACGCCAATTCTTCTTGTCCCTGTTTGCCAAGGACGAGAGTCACAGCCGGGGCCGGCAAATGTCTGCCCACCTGTCGGACCCGAAGCACAAGGTGCTGAGTCTGGTGGGTCCCGTGGGCAACAATGCTCTCCAGGCCGTGGGCGTGGCTTCGGTGATCAAATCCCAGCCCAAGAAGCCCGTGGTTCTGTGTGCCCTTGGGGAAGGGACGAGCCAGCAGGGAGAAGTTCTGGAGGCGATTGCCCACGCCGTCCGGGATCAGTTGCCTGTGCTGTTCGTGGTGGAAGACAACTCGTGGGCCATCTCGACCAAGACCGGGGGGCGAACGTTCTACAGCACCCCGGATGGTCAGGCCGACCAGTTCTATGGGATCCCCATCGTCCGGGTCGACGGCCGGGATGCCGAGGCCGCCTACGAGACCTTTGGCCGGGTGGTGGAAACCATGCGGGCCGACCGCAAGCCAGCGATTGTCATTTTCCAGGTGAAGCGGCTCAACAGTCACACCAACGCCGATGACCAGCGCACGTACCGCACGGCCGACGAAATCGAAGAAACTCGCAAGCAGGACGACCCGATCCCCAAGCTCCGGTCCTGGCTCTTGGATCACGGCGTCCCGGCGTCCGACCTCGATGCCCTGGATGACTCCATCAAGAAGCAAGTCTTGGCCGACAGCATCGACGCCCAGGACAGTCCCGACCCCTCGCCGAACTTTGACGCCAAGGCCCCCCTGCCCCCCGGGCTCGACGACCTGGCCCGGGAATACCGAGGCACGTCCGACGGCGAGCAGATCGTCATGCTCGAAGCCATGCGCGAGGTCCTGAAGAATCGCCTGAGTTGGGACCCCAACGTCACCTTGTTCGGGGAAGACATTGAAGACCCCAAGGGAGACGTCTTTGGGGTCACCAAGGGCCTGAGCCAGGCCTTCCCGGGCCGGGTCAAGAACTCCCCCTTGGCCGAATCCACCATCGTCGGCGTGGCTGTGGGTCAGGCGTTGGCCGGGGCCCGGCCCGTCGGGTTCCTCCAGTTCGCCGACTTTTTTGCCATCGCCTACAACCAGATCTTCGCCGAAATGGGGTCCATGCATTGGCGAACCGACGGCGGATGGTCGGCGCCGGTCATCCTCATGGTCAGCTGTGGAGGGTTCAAGCCCGGCCTCGGCCCGTTCCACGCCTCGAGCATGGAGAGCACCGCAGCCCACACCCCCGGGATCGACGTGTTCCTCCCCGCCACCGCAGGAGACGCGGCCGGCTTGTTGAATGCCGCCTTCGAATCCAAGCGACCCACCATCATCTTTTATCCCAAGAGCTGCCTGAACGACCGAAGCCAGGGGACGAGCCGGGATGTGGCCCGGCAACTGGTGGCCATTGGCAAGGGTCGAAAGCACCGGGAAGGAACCGGAATCACCTTTGTTTGTTGGGGCAACACCCTGGCCTTCAGCCTGAAGGCCGCCGACGCCTTGGCCACCGCCGGGGTCACGTCCGACGTCATCGACCTTCGGTCGATCTCCCCCTGGGACGTGGATCTCGTCGTGGAATCGGTCCGAAAGACGGGTCGACTCATCATTGCCCAAGAAGACAACCTCACGGCCTCGGTGGCCAGCGAAGTGGCGGCCACCGTGGCCGAACGGGCGGGCGTTCCCGTGGCTATCCGCCGGGTCAGCCGCCCCGACACCTACGTCCCGTTCCATTTTGAGAACCAGTTGGACGTCATGCCCAGCTACAAGAAGATCCTCACCGCCGCCGTCGAGATGCTCGGCGGGTCCCTCGCCTGGAAGGCCGTGGCCCAAGGGGAGGAAGGCTTCGCCTTCGTCGAGGCCGTGGGTTCGAGCCCGTCGGATGAGTCGGTGACGGTTCTCGAATGGAAGGTAAAGAAGGGCGACGCCCTGAAACCCGGCTTGAAGATCGCCGAGATGGAGGCCGACAAGGCCGCCTTCGACCTCAGTTGTCCCCTGGAAGGGACCTTGGCGGAGATCCTGGTGCCCGTGGGTGACATGGTGAAGGTGGGGACCCCCCTGCTGAAAGTCGCCACGGGAACCGCCCGGGTGTCCAAAAAGCCGGTGACCCTCGAAAACCCCGGGGAGCCCCTCATCGAATGGCCCGCCGGAGCCCCCAGCGCAGCCCAGGGCCAGGCCCCGGCCGTAGCGAAACTCTCGGGGCCCGTGGCCGGCCTCGCCGGATTGCGCATTGCCCCCGGGTCCAGGATTGTCTCGAACGAAGAAATTGCGGCCAAGTGCCCCGAGTGGACCCCGGAAAAGATTGTGAAGAGCATAGGCATCGAAAGTCGTCACTGGGCGACCGACGACGAGGACGCCCTGAGTCTGGTCGTGAAGGCGGCCAAAGAACTCCTCGACAGCCATCACCTGACCGCCTCGGACCTCACCGCCGTGTTCTGCACGACGGGGACTCCGGTGAAGATCACCCCGTCGATGGCGTGCCTGGCCCTGGCCGAGCTCAGCGTGGGCTTGGACCCTCAACCGGAGATGCAGGCCCAGGACATCAACTCGGCGTGCTCGGGGTATCTCTACGGGCTCCAGGCTGCCTGGGACCACCTGCTTCACAACCCCAACGGCCGGGTTCTCGTCCTGACCACCGAGGTCCTGAGCCGGCGAACCGACCCTACGGACTACCAGACAGCCCCCATCTTCGGGGATGCGGCCACGGCCACCTTGGTGGTCGGTGCCGGCCGGGCCTCGGAGATGCTGGCCCACTACGATCGCCCGGAGCTTTCGGCCAAGGGTGAGAACGGCGACATTTTGCGGGTACCCCTCGCCCTCGACGAGTACATTTTCCAGGATGGCCCCAAGGTCTACCTCGAGGCCGTCAAGCACATGATCTTGCAGTTGGAGAAGGCCTGCGTGGCCGGGGGGGNGGGTGTCCACGACCTCGACTTGGTGGTCGCCCACCAGGCGAATCAGCGCATCCTCAACGCCGTCCGGCAGAGGACGAAGTTGCCCGAAGAGAAGATCTTCAGCAACATTCGCCACTACGGGAACACCTCGTCGAACTCGATCCCGTTGGCCTTGTTCGAGCTCATCCCCCAGTTGCGCCCGGGAAAAGTGGTGGGGCTCTGCGCCTTCGGGGGCGGATTTACCTTCGGCGGGGCGTTGCTTCGCACCCGATGAGGTCACTCCAGCCCCTCCTGTACACCGACCTCGTCGCCCAGGCCCTCAGGGAAGACCTGGGGCGGGCCGGTGATCTGACCACCGACTTGGTCTTCGAGCCCGATCACCAAAGCTCTGGGGTGTTTCGGGCCCGGGAGCCGGGGGTGTTGGCCGGGGTCGACCCCGCCCTCGAAGCCTTCCGCCAGCTATCCCCGGAGGTCCGGGTGACCCAGGCCCTGGAAGACGGATCTCGGATCGACCGAGGTACGGTGCTGGCCCGGGTCTCAGGCCCCACCCGGGCCCTGCTCACGGGCGAGCGGACGGCCCTCAACCTCTTGAGTCACTTATCAGGAATTGCCACCCGGACCCAACGGCTGGTCCAAGCCATCGCCGGCACCAACGCGACCATCGTCGACACCCGAAAGACCCTTCCAGGTCTCCGGGCCCTTCAAAAATACGCCGTGCGGGTCGGGGGTGGTCGAAACCATCGGTTTGGGCTCGACGACGCCATCCTTCTCAAGGACAACCACATCGCCGCCAGTGGCAGCCTGACCGAGGCTGTCCGCCGGATCCGAGCCCGGATAGGCCACACCATGAAGATCGAAGTCGAAGTCGACACCCTGGCTCAGTTTGACGAGGCTCTGGGCCTCGAGCCCGAGATCATCATGCTCGACAATTTCTCCCCCGGGGACCTGGCCACCGCCGTCGCCCGCAGGAATGGGGGTACCGCGACCCAAAGGCGCATCCTCCTCGAGACCTCAGGGCGGGTCACCGAGGCGACGGTTCGGGCCCTGGCCGAGACCGGGGTGGACCTCATCAGCGTGGGGGCCCTGACCCATAGCGTCACCGCCCTCGACATTGGCCTGGACTACGAGTAGCCGCCCCGGAATCCGGTCTCAGGAGCGACGGGTTCGCTTCATTTCCTGGACAGTCTTGGCCCGTTGGGCTTGGTCGGCCAGGTAGGTCTTCACGGTTTCCGCCAGGACTTCGGAGATGCCGCCCCGGAGGGCGATTTCACTGGGATCGGCGAGGGCCAATTCCTCCAGCCCCCCAAACTCCTTGAGCAGTCGCTGACTGCGTTTTTCCCCGATCCCGGGGACGCCTTCCAGGGTCGTGAGCTTCAGAATCTTCGACCGGAGTTTCTGATTGAAGCCCGTGGCGAAACGGTGGGTTTCATCGCGGATCGCCTGCAGCACCCGGAGCGCAGAGTTACCCCGGGGCAGAAGGATAGGGTCGGAGACGTGGGGCAAGAAGAGCTCCTCCTCGCGTTTGGCCAGGCCCACCAGGGGAATCGACAACCCCAGGGCGGTGAGGACACCGTGGGCCGCGTTCACTTGGCCCTTTCCCCCGTCGATCAAGATCAGATCAGGCATCTCCCGGCCTTCGTTGAGCAGGCGACTGTACCGGCGGGCGATGACCTCTTTCATCGATTGAAAGTCGTCGATGGCCCCCTGAAGGCTCTTCATGTGGAACTTCCGGTAGTTCTTTCGGTCGGGGTTGCCGTTCCAAAAGGAGATCAGGGAGGCGACCGGGTTCGTCCCGTCGAGTTGGGCGATATCGAAGCCTTCGATGCGATGGGGCAGTTTGGGGAGGTTGAGCACCTTTTTGAGTTCCACCAAGGCGTGCTGGTTGCCCCCGGTTTCCAGTCGTTTTTTGAGGTCGAGCCAGGCGTTCTCCTGGGCCATGCGGAGAATCGACCCGTGGCGTCCCCCGGTGGGAACCTCGACCGAGGGCCCGTCCCGCCCCTCCCGGTGGAGGAACTGCACAAAGCTATCCACCTCGATCGCCTTGTTGAGGTAGACGGCGGCGGCGGGTGGTGCATGGTCGCTGTAGTAACGAATGAGGAACTCCTCAAACGCCTCCTCCTCGGTACTGTAGAACTCCGTAGGGAAGAGGTCCCGGCCCAGGACCTTGCCCCCCCGCATTTGGAGGACCACAAAGGTCGCGTATTGGGACTCGCTGACCATGGCAACGTAGTCTCGCTGTTCCGGGTTGAGGTCGAGGACCGACCGATCGTCCGAGAGCTCTTGGATGGCCTTCAGGGTGTCCCGCAGATCGGCGGCCGCTTCGAAGCGGAGGTCGGCACTGGCCTGGCGCATCTGCGACGTCAGTTCCTTCTCCAGGGTGACCGTTTTCCCCGCTAGCAGATTCTTCGTCTTGAGCACCTGCTTCCGGTACTCTTCCTTGTCCACCTTTCCGATGCAGGGCCCCTGGCAGCGTCCCAAGTGGTAGTAGAGGCAAGGCTCCTTCCGCAGCTTGAGAGGCCCCTTGCACTTCCTGAGGGGGAAGAGCTTGTCGGCCAGCTCTATCGACAGGTCGAGGTGCTTGAGGTTGGGGAACGGCCCGAAGTAGTCGCTGCCGTCGTCGACCNCCCTCCGGGTCTTGAAGACCCGGGGGAAATCCTCGTGGGTCACCCGGATCAAGGGGTAACTCTTTCCGTCCTTCAGAAGGATATTAAACCGGGGCCGGTGTTCTTTGATCAGGTTGTTTTCAAGGAGAAGGGCCTCGTATTCGTTCGCCGTAGTGATAAACTCGATAGTATGGATGCGTCTCACCAGAATTCGAGTCTTGATATCTTTGTCGCCCGTGAAGTACGACTTGACTCGATTCACCAGGACCTTGGCCTTCCCCACGTAGATAATGGTCCCTTCGGCGTCGCGCATCAGGTAGACACCGCTGTCGTGAGGAAACGACTTCACCAATTCTTTCAGAGCCTCGAAACGGTCTTCCATAGCCTCGGATCTCAGGGGGTTGAGGCATAAGATACCACCGGTCGTGGCTGTTCTGGAAGTCTTGGAGAATTTCAGAAGGACGATTGGTCTGCCGATACTTTAGGATGATGTACCGATCCCTCGTTGTCTGCCTCATCATTTGTCTCACGGCTGCCGCACTTCCGGCCCAACCGATGGACTCCGCAGGGACGCTTCACCTGGGCCGGGAGGCGGGGTGGAAGGACTTCACCCAACTGACGGGGGTGGGGTTTCAACGGGCCAAGGACGGTACCCAAGACCTGACCCTGGCGGCGGCCCAGTACACCCCCGACAACGACACCGACCTTCTTGTCCACTTCGATGATCGCCTTCAGGACGAAGCGTCCCGGTACCGGATCACCCCGGACCCCAGCCCGGTCCAGCGGGGGTTTGCCGCCCTCGGAGGCGGCAGCGCGGTGTTCCACGGGGACAACCCCCTGAGGCTCCAAGCCACCAGCGAAGCTATGTTCGCACCCGGCCGGGGCTGGGGAGACTTCACCCTCGAGTTTTGGTTGTACCCTTCCCGGGTCGAAGACGGAGAAACCATCTGGGAATGGAAGGGAGGACGAACCTCGTCGGGACCCTTTGAAACTCAAAACCTTCGGGTAACCTTTGAAGGGGCTCGGCTGGTGTGGACCTTTCAAAACCTCTTCGCGGCCTCCCCCGCCCTGCCCGCGGTCACCGTCACCGTCAAGGGCGATGCCCCCCTCATCCCGAAACAATGGCATCACCACCTGCTGCGCTACCGGGCGGCCACGGGGCTCCTCGAATACCTCCTCGATGGGAAGACCGAGGGCCTTGCCTACGCCACCCCCTCGGGGACCGAGGATGGCAAACCCTGGGCGGCGGTGGTGGGGCCTCGCACCCAGGGCGAGATTGTCTTGGGGAACCAGTACAACGGAGCCCTGGACGAGCTGAGGTTGACCCGGGATTGGGTCGAGAATCCGCAGACGGATCGGTTCGTCTCCGATTTCGGGACCAAGGGCACCGCCATCAGCCGGATCTTTGACCTGAAGTTCCCTGGGTCTACGGTGGAGTCCGTTTCGGCCCGAACGTTCAACGAGGGGAATTCGGCCATCGCCTGGTCGTTCCGCATGGCCGAGNCCATCCGGTACCAATGGACGTTCACCGGCGACACCACCAAATCCTTGGCCACCGCCGAGGGCGAAGAGGATAGCTGGATCCGGTTTCGGCCCGGCCAGGATCTCTCTCGGCTGGCCAAGGGCCGCTACCTTCAGCTTCGAATCGACCTTCTGCCCTCGGGGACCGGGGTCGACACCCCCCGGGTGAACGCCATCGTGGTCCACACCTTCCCCAATCCNCCCCCTCCCACCCCTGCCGGTGTGGAAGTGACCCCTGGGGATGGTCAGATCAAGGTCCGCTGGAAGCCCGTGATGGATGGTGATGTCCAAGGCTACTTGGTGTTCTTCGGACCTCGACCGGGGCAGACCCAGGGGACCGTTTCCACCCAAGGCATCAGCCCCCTGGACGTGGGCAAGGTGACCCAGATCGTGCTCAGCGGCCTGGCCAACGATCAGATGTATTACGTCAGCGTCGCCGCCTACCGCTCATCGGCCGTCAGTGTCGTGAGCCGGGAATACGCCGCTCGACCCCAAAGGAATCTCCCATGAGTGATGATCGTCGGCCTGACCTTCTGCACCGAGCCCTAGCAGCCTATCGAGCTGCCGACGACGAATTGGCGGAAGCCTTGACCAAACAACTCTTGGCCTTGGATGGGGAAGACCACGAGGCCCACATGCTCCTGGGCAGCCTCTACGGGCGCCAGGGCAAACCAGGACAGGCGGTCAGCGAGTTCTACAAGGCCGTGGACAAGAACCCCAGCAACCCCGAAGCCTGGAACAACATCGGGGTGATGTACCGAGCCCTGGGTCAGCTTCCCGAGGCCATCGAGGCCCTGGAGAAGGCCCGGGCCCTCGACCCCCGGAATGCGGGGGTCTTGTATAACCTGGGCAATGTCTTCAAGCAGATGGGGAAGCCCGACGAGGCGGTCGAGGCCTACGAGGCCAGCCTGTCGACCAATCCGAAGAATGCCTTTACCTACAACAACCTGGGGACCATCTACGAGAATCAGGGTGACCTGGAAAAGGCCCAGGACACCTACCAGCGAGGTCTGGAAGCGGATCCGAACAACCCCACCCTTCGGTACAACCTGGGCCTGGTCTATCAACGCCGCAACGAACTGCGGTTGGCCCGGCAGAGCTTCGAAGCGGCCCTTCGGGGTCGGCCCGGGTGGAAGGCCGGCCTCAACAACCTGGGGGTGACTCTCCACCGGATGGGGCAAAAGGAAGAGGCTCTGAACCTCTTCCAAGAAATGGTGAAAGACGATCCGGAAAACCCCGAAGCCCTCAACAACATGGGCGTGCTGTACCAAGAAATGGGCAGGCACGACGAGGCCGAAGCCAAGTTTGCCCAGGCCCTGAAAGTCAATCCTCGGTACGGCAAGGCCGTTCTGAACCTCGACGCCCTGTATACCGAAGAGGGGAAGGCCGAACGATCCCTGGACCTGTTGAGCCGCTACAGCCTCCTGGAGCCCGAAAACCTCCCGGTTCGGCTGCAGCTTGCCAAGCTCAGGATGTTCCAGAACTCTCCGGATAAGGCCGAGGATGACCTCCTGGCCGTCCTGAACAAGCAACCCGACAACCTCGATGCCCTGAGGACCCTGGGAAATCTCTACCTGCAAACCAAACGGCCCTACCTGGCCCACAAGGTGGCCGACCGAATCCACCGGGTCGACCCGGGAAGCGTCGATCTGCACCTAGACATGGCCCTGTACGCCCTCCAGGAGGGAGAAACCGGCACGGCGGTGGAACAAGTCCACGTCTACCTCAAGGCTCGCCCCGAGGATGCCGCCGTCCGCCTCCTTTTGGCCAACCTCTATCAAAAGCAGGGCCGTCTCGAGGAGGCCCAGAAGATCCTGGAGACCTTGCGGGCCGAGGATCCTCAGAACACAGGCGTCCTGGGAGCCCTCGCTCGGCTGCACCAAGACAGCGGTAACCAGCAAGCCGCCCTCGAGCTGGCCGATGCCATCCTGAAAGTCGAAGGGAAAAAATCGGCCGAGGACGAGCTGGAACTCATGATGGAAACCCTGGAGATGTACGAAAAGGCGGCGGACACCCTGGGCACCGACCTGCAGGAAACCTGGCAGCGGAACCTTCGGGCGTTGGTTCGTCCGGTGGACCAGCCGGAAGAAGGACCGGCGACCTTGGACGAGCAGCCCCTGGTGGAAGAACCCAGTTGGATGCAGATGAAGGGCCTCGACGAGCCCCCGTCGTTGTTGGACCTCGGGGATTTGAACCCGGCCATCATGATCGGTGAAGAAGAGCAGACCATGCGGCTGACCGAGGAGGAAGAAATCCTCGGGGTCGACGAGACCTGGGACGAAGAGGTCCTCGATGACGAGCCCGACGTGGTCGTCACCGAGGCCCCCCTGCCCCCCGGAGCCCCGGGGCTCCCCCCTCCTATGGCCCCTCCGGCACCCCCGGCCCCCGCGCCCGCGGCGCTTCCCCCCTCCCCGGCCCCCGCACCCCAGGCCCCACCTCGGTCCGAGGCTCCGTTCCCTCCTTACCCGTCGTACCCGAACTACCCGTCCTATCCTCCGCCGCCCAGCCCCCCAGCCCCGGGACCCAGCCCGGCCCCGGCTCAACCAAGTCCCCCCCCGCCGCCCCAGGCACCGGCCCCCGCCCAACCCGCTCCTCCCCCGCCGCAGGCTCCGCCACCCCAGGCCCCGGTGGCGCCGATGCCGCCGCCCTACGGGTTTCCCGGGGGGGCTTGGGCCTCGGCCAGCGCCCCGGGGGGCGCCCCCGAACCCCGACGTCCCACCCCTCCGCACCCTCCGGAGGAATCGACGAAACCCTGGGAAGAGCCCGGGTTCCTTTCGGAACCGGGGGCCGAGCCCTCGGTGGAAGACGAGCTCCCTCCCGAAGAATTGCCCCCGGAATTTGCCGAGGAGCCCGAGGAGATGCCTCTGCAGGACTGGGTACCCCCCCCGGAACCCGAAGACCTAGGGCCCCCCGAACCCGAGGACGAGGACGACGTCGAGGAAATCGTGGCCACCGAAGTCGCTCCGGCCCAGGNGTCTCAACTCATGGAATACTTGGGGGACTTGAGTCGGTACCTGCCCCCTGACAAGTTTCAACAACTTCAGGAGGACACCATCCCCTTGAAAATGGAAAAGATCCGGCATACCCTGTCGGGGGTTTCGTCGCTGAACGTGGTGACGAATCCGTGGCCGATCAAGGGGGAAGCCCCGGCGACCACAAAACAAAAGTTAAAAGTCATCATGGACCGACTTAAGGAAAAATTGGCGGAATGAAAGGTGAACAGCTCCGTCGGGCCCTGGAAGGCTACATCGACAAAATGCCTCCGCTTCCCACCTCGGTGGGCAAGGTCCTGGAGATCTGTCAGAAACCGAATGCCCAGCCCACAGACCTGAACAAAGTCATTTCTCTGGACCCCGTCCTCCTCGCCCGGGTGATGAAGCTCATCAACTCCGCCTACTACGGACTGGCCCAGGAAGTGACCAGCCTGGTGAGGGCCATCATCATGCTCGGCCTCAACACGGTGAAGAACTTGGCCCTCAGTACGGCGGTGCTGGGGTCCTTGAATACGGCCCACACCAAGAACGCCGTCTTGAACCTCGACGGGTTTTGGCTCCATAGCCTCTGCGTGGGGGTCACGGCGAAACACGTGGCCCGGTTGCGGAATATCCCTCCCCAGGACCAAGAGACCTATTTTTTTTGCGGGTTGCTCCACGATATCGGGAAGGTGCCCCTCAACAATCGGGCGCCCGAGGACTACCTGGTGGCCCTTCAGACCAGCGGCGATCAACGGATTTCCCTAATCCAGGCCGAGGCCCTGACCCTGGAGTTCACCCACACCGATGCCGGGGCCCTCATCATCGATGCCTGGAACCTTTCCGAGGACATCAAAGACGTGGTGGCCTTCCACCACCAGCCCCTCGAGTACCAGGGGTCCTACCGGGAGTTGGTGTATACGGTGTTGGTCGCCGATTATTTTGCGAATATTATGGAAATCGGATTTTCCGGGAATCGGTTTCCCTCCCCGCCTCCTGCGGAAGTGTACCGGGCCCTGGGGGTCCAATGGTTGCAGGTAGAGGGTCTAGAGACCCTCGTTCGCCAAGAAATTGAGAGGGCCAAGGTCTTCCTCAGACTGTCATGATCCTAAGGAGGGTGGGATGAACTTCACGTTGTGGGGTGTTCGCGGCTCCATTCCTTGCCCCGGCCCGACAACAGTCCGGTACGGGGGCAATACCCTCTGCCTCGAGGTGCGGTATGGCCCGTCGAATCGGCTCGTCATTGTGGACGCAGGCTCGGGAATCCGGGCCCTGGGGGTCCACCTCATGAAGACCGACTTCCCCAAGGGTCCCATCGACGCCAAGATCCTGTTCAGCCACACCCATTGGGACCACATCCTCGGGTTTCCATTTTTTACCCCGGTCTTTCTCCCCACCAGCAAGCTCGAGATCTACGGTCCCGTGACCTTTGAAGAGGATACCCTCGACAAAGTGATCGGCGGTCAAATGCAGTACCGGTACTTTCCCGTGACCATGGCCGAGCTGGCCGCCCAAATGACCTACCACCGACTTCAGGAGACCGTGCTGAATTTCGACGATGGCCTGGTGGTAAGGACCAAGTACCTGAACCNCCCGATCACCTGCCTGGGCTACCGGTTCGAGCACGATGGCAAGGTGGTGGTGACCATGTTTGACCACGAGCCCTTTCGCAATCTCTTCGCCACCGACGTCGACGACCCGGACTACGACCCCGAGGTCGTCGAAGAAGGCGAAAAGGCCGCCCGGGAAGAGAACGCCAAGATCGAAGCGTTCATGGCCGGCGCCGATGTGGTCCTCCACGACGCCCAGTACACCCAAAAGGAATACCTCAAGGGGCGGAAGGGCTGGGGGCACAGCTCCATGGAATGGGCCATCAACTCGGCAGCCCGGGCGGGGGTCAAGAAGCTCGTCCTTCTCCACCACGATCCCGAACGGACCGACGACCAGCTCGACGAACTCGAGCGAACCTACCAGCGGGCCATCGCCGCTCGATCACCGGCGGGCAGACCGGTCCTTGAGGTGTTGTTTGCCCGGGAGGGGATGGTCCTTTGACCACCGATTCCCGGATCGTCCCTGCCAGTTCCGAATACTCGGTCATCAAGAAGACAAACCCCCTGGAAGAGGGGTTGCCTCGGATGAAATGGCGAGAACGCTGGCGCACCGACTTCTTGTTGGCGAGGCCCCTCTACCGGGCGAAAACCTTGGGCCAGGCACTCCAAGCCTTCTTTGCGGTGTTTCGACCTGCCCCGGATTTTGTGAACCCAAGGTTCATCCTCGACGGCGATCGGCTCTACGCCAAATCGATCGAAAACCTGGTGCTGGCGGTCCGGGGGCTCACCGCTAAGAACCACAAGAACGCCCTCGAGAGCCTCCGGAGGATCCCTCTCTTTGACAACGTCTTGGCGGTGATCCGGAATTGGGACGTCGAAGCCATGAACCGAGAGCTCACGGTCCTGCAGCGGGAACCCCGCAACCGGTCGTTCGTGAATTTTGTCCCCCTGATGCTCGTGGTCCTTCGGCCGTACTACCGGTTGGTCCGTCTGAACCTCCACGTTCATCTCCTTCCGGCCTTGGCGAAGATGTACGAACTGGCCCGGATGTACCTGACGAGTCGGGAAGAACGCGAAATGCTCCAACGGTATTACTCGATCGCCCGGGAAGAGCTTCCCCTGGTGTTCAACCAGCTCACCCAGAAGCTCTATCCAGTCCTCCTCAAGCTCTTGAGCACGCAGCTCGTCGATTCCGACACTTTTCTGCACGAAAAGGAGCCCGAAATTCTCTCGTTTCTCGGGTTGGGCGAAGAAGACCTGGTGAAAGNCCTGCCGGAAGTGGCCCCGCCGGCCCCGGTTTCCACCGCCGAAGTGGTGACCCCCCCGGCCCCTGCGTCCAGGATAGCCGAGCGGGGCATCGCCATCCTGGACGAGTTGTTCCCCCGGGCCGGGTGGGGCTCCCTCGAAACCATACCCGATCTCTTTAGCTACTTCCAAACCGTGTTTGAGTTCCCGAAAGGCTCCGACCTGATCCCTGTGGACGATGCGATCCAGGTGATCCTTCCGTTGTCCGAAGTGCTCCAGCAGCTGTTCTACGGATTTCAAAACATCCAGTGGGGGACGAGCGTCAACCTGGCCGGGGAAGTGGTGATGCTCCAAGAGCAATTGGACAAGGGCATCGCCCGGTGGCACTTCTTCATCGAGGAGTTCTTTGGCAAGAACTACCTCCCCCTCCTCCAAGAGTATTGTCGGGAAGTGGAGCGGGCGGGCCCCCTGTCCAACGAAGCCAAGCGCCGGGAGCATCAACTGCTCTGGTTCAAGAGGAACTACTTGCTGCCCCACATGATGTTGCCCGTGATGGATGATATCCGGGCCAAGAGCCTCGGGTATCCGAACCTGGCCATCCAGGTGAAGGAGATGATTGACCTCCTGGCTCCCATTGCCGTCGACGTCGAAAAGAAAGGCACCAAGTCAGGGCTCCTTTTGAACCCCGAGAGTCGGGTCCGGTTCCCCGTAGCCAGCATGGTGAGTCAGCGCTTCCAGAACGCCCTGCGACGGTCCGAGGTGGGGGACCTGGGCGAGAAAAAGATCCTGGACCAGGGGAACAACAAGGCCTTGCTGTTTTATACGTTGGCTCTCTTGTCGGCCCTGGACCATCTGTTGTCCCACCCCAACAGCTTGATCTACAGCAGACCGTCCCGGTACCTGTACCGGACCTCGGGGCTCCCCGGGGACGACAAGCCCCTCTACAACGCCCCCAAAAAGAACTCGGTCAGCCTCTTGAAGAAACTGAACGAACAACCGCCCCCCGACGTGGCCCAACAACCCTGGCAGAAAATTGGGGAACTCTACGGACCGTTCATGGCCATGGAGGAGATCAAGGCCCGGGTTCACGACCACAACAATAACAAGAANCCCTTTGCCCTGGTGTCATTCCGGGCCTGGCCCCCCGAGTTAGCCCAGGATTTTCCCGTGTTCGTGGAGCCTTTCCTGGACCAGGGGACCAAACTCTACCCCCACGACGACGGGGGCTGGGCCTATGTCCTGAGGGATACCGAAGAGGACGAAGCCGAAGAATTCGCCCGAAAGGTGATCGGGGCCGCCGCCCGACGAACNCCCCCCCTCGCCATGGGGGCCCTGGTGGTTCCGTTCATTGGGACCTGGCCCTTGGATAAGTTCTGGTCCACCCCGGCCCTGGGCTGGGAGAGCGCCCGGGCCCTGGCCCCCCAGATCCTGGGCGTTTGGGTGAACACCGCCCTGCGCTTCGAGTTTCGCACCGACGTGCCCAGCGTCACGCCCGCCCTGGTTACAGCTGTCGACCTTCCCGAAGTTTAGTCCAGAACCGATCCTTCTGTTTGGCCCCCAGGGACGTTCCCAGGGCGGCCTCTGCGACCTCTCGGTCCTCACCCACGAGGCGGCGCAGGGCCTCGAGCTCCTCGGCGTTGAACCGGACTCCCCCTAACAGGTGGTTCTCAAAGGATTCCACGGCCACAGGGGCGACGGCCCGGGTGAGGTTCAGAATCACTTCCGCATACCGGCGGATCTCGAGCTGGGCGTGGGCATCGAGACGGAGGGCCAGAAAGTGAAACAGATTGTGGAGGNCCATGGTCCAATACCACTCCGTGTACAGACTGAGCGGTAGGTTAATCCGGGCCAGTTCCCGGGCAACGCCCTCTTCCAGCAGGGCCTCGTACTCGACAAACGACTGCCGTTGGCCCTCCTCGAGGAGGGCCCTCACCTTGGCCTTCACCTCGGGGGGGACGGCTTCGTCGGATCGCCCTTGCTTGTTGTCCGTGCTCTGAAACGCGATCGCCTCGTCCCCAGGAACGTAGAACTCGTCCTTCATCACCGAGTAGCGCCCCGAGATCTCGTTCAATTTGGCGGTGCGATGCCTCACCCACTGCCGGGCCACGAAGATGGGCATCTTGCAGTGGAAGGTCAGGCTCACCTGCTCGAACGGAGACGTGTGTTGATTCCGGAGCAGGTAGTCAATGAGGCCCTTGTCTTCCCGGAAGGTCTTGGTCCCCTCACCGTAGCTGACCCGGGCGGCCTGGACAATTCGGGCGTCAGACCCCAGATAGTCCACCAACCGGACAAACCCTTTGTCCAGGACGGGGAACGCTTGGTCGAGGATCTTCTCGGCTTCAGGGGCGACGGTACGAGGCATAGGAACTCCTTGAAAATGGTGACAGTGTATCAGCGGATCGACCGGCACTCAACGGAACCTTCCCGGGGCGGGAGAAATCGGTTATGGTCGATCCTATGTCGCCCNCCCCCGCCCTCCTCGCCTTGGCCCTCGGAGGCCTGTGCATCGGAACCACCGAGTTTGCCGCCATGGGCCTGTTGCCCCAAATCGCCCAGTCCCTCGGGGTATCGATCCCGGGCGCAGGCTTTAGCATCACCGCCTACGCCCTGGGTGTGGTGGTGGGGGCGCCCTTGCTGACGGTCCTCGGGGCCCGGTGGGACCGGAAGGTGCTCCTCGTGGCCCTCATGGCCTTCTACACGGTCAGCAACGTCGTGTCGGCGTTCGCACCCAACCTGGGCTGGTTGGTCGCTGGTCGGTTCTTGGCCGGCCTCCCCCATGGGGCTTTTTTTGGGGTGGGGGCCGTGTTGGGTGCCCACGTGGCCGGGCCGGGAAAGCGTAGCCGGGCCGTGGCCATCATGATGGCCGGCTTGACCGTCGCGAATGTCGTGGGGGTGCCCCTGGCCACCTGGGCAGGCCAAACCCTGGGCTGGCGGCTGTCGTACGGGGGAGTGGGCCTCTTGGGTTTGGCGACCGTGGCAGCTCTGGGTTGGATGGCCCCCCGGCTTCCCGTCCACGGGGAAGCTTCGGTGGCCAAAGAGTGGGGTGCCATGAGGAATGGTCCCCTGTGGGCCGTGTTCGTGTCCGGGGCCATCGGGTTCGGGGGAATGTTCTCGGTGTATTCTTACGTAGCGCCCCTCCTGACCGGAACGGCGGGGCTAGCCGCCCAACAGGTGCCTTGGGTGCTGTCTCTCTTCGGAGTCGGTATGACCGTGGGGACCCTGGTGGGAGGCCACCTCACCGATCGATCGGTGGTGCGGACGGTGCTCCTGGGCTTTGGCTTGACCGCCGCCGTGCTCTTGCTCCTGGCCCTCTTCGCACCCATCACCTGGGCGGCCGTAGGCCTGCTGTTTGCCCTCGGAGCGGTCACTCAGATTCTGGGGATGTCGTTGCAGGGTCGGCTCATGGACCTGTCGCCCGACGCCCCATCCCTGGGAGCGTCGCTGTGCCATTCGGGGCTGAACATCGGCAATGCGGCGGGAGCCGCCCTCGGTGGCCTGGTCCTCGCTGCCGGGGCGGGGAACCAGGGTCCCTCCTGGGTGGGCCTGGCCCTCACCGCCGTCGGAGCCGGGATCTTCTTGGTGACCCTTAGACGAGGCTCGCCAAGTGGGCCTTCTCAAAGGCCCGCAGCTCCGCCGACCGCCCAGCCTTGACGAGGTCCACCCAGTTCGGGTTGCTAATCAACGCCCGGCCCACGGCCACCAGATCGAACTCCTTGGCGGCGAGGCGTTCCAAAAGGTTCTCCAACCCCGCCGTCTGGGCTCCGGCCCCGGCCTTGAACAGCTCCATGAACTCGCCGTCGAGGCCCACGGACCCCACGGTGATGGTCGGCTTTCCCGTCATCTTTTTTGTCCAACCCGCCAAGTTCAACGGCGAACCCGCAAACTCCGGTTCCCAGAACCGTCGGGTCGAACAATGGAACACATCGACCCCGGCCAAGACCAGGGGCTCGAGGAGCCGACCGAGGTCCTGGGGGTGGGAAGCAAGCCGGGCTTGGTAGTCGGTGGCTTTCCACTGGGAGAACCGGAACACGATGGGAAACCCCACCCCCACCGCCGCCCGGCAGGCCTTGACGATCTCGACGGCAAACTTGGCCCGACCCACGAGCCCTCCCCCAAACCGATCCGACCGCGCGTTGGTCTTGTCCCAAAAAAACTGATCGATGAGATAGCCATGGGCCCCGTGGATCTCGAGCCCATCGAAGCCCAGGCGCTTGGCGTCGCCGGCGGCCTTACCGTACGCAGCGATCAGCTCGACCACCTGGGGTTCGGTCAGGTTGTTGGGGCCCACGGGAGCAACCTCGGGATGAGGACCGGTCCCCGGCTGCCGGGCCATGCCCACGTGCCACAGTTGGGGGATGATTTTTCCCCCGGCACCGTGGACCGCTTCGACGACCTTGGCCCAGCCAGCCAAGGCCTCGTCCCCGTGGAACTGGGGCACATTCGCTTCCGCTGCGGCGGCAGGGTGGTTGATCGTCGTCCCCTCGGTGATGATGAGGCCCACGCCCCCTTCGGCCCGGCGCTGGTAGTACGCCGCCACATCGGGCCCCGGGATGCCTTGGGGAGACAACGCCCGGGTCATGGGGGCCATCACCACCCGATTCTTGAGAGAAAGCGTTCCGACCTCAAAGGATCGAAAGAGGGGGGCGGTGGGGNTCATGGGAATCTCCTGGATGCCCTATTATACCCGTTTTCGTGAATCCCGTTTTTGAGTAAAATGGTCTGATCGTTTCTGGGGAGGCCCTATGGGAAAGCTAAGCGAGGTTCAGTCGTGGAAACTGAATACGGACAACTTCATCACCGACATCATTGACCGGGACCTCCAGCAAGGAAAGAACGGTGGCACGGTCGTGACCCGGTTCCCCCCCGAACCCAACGGCTACCTGCACATCGGCCACGGGAAGGCCCTGGTCCTGAACTTCGGGATTGCGGCCCGGTACGGCGGCAAGTGCAACCTGAGGTTTGACGACACCAATCCTGCCAAGGAGGAGATGGAGTACGTCAATGGCATCATCGACGACGTGAAGTGGTTGGTCGGTCACGATGCCTTTGAGATCCTCTGGTCCTCGGACTACTTCCAGTTCATCTACGACCGGGCCGTGGACCTCGTGAAGCGGGGCCTAGCGTACATGGACGACGACAGCAGCGAAGAAATCAGCCGCAAGCGGGGGGCCCCCACCGAAAAGGGTACCCCGAGCCCCTACCGCAACCGGTCCATCGAAGAAAACCTTCGGCTGTTCCAAGACATGACCGACGGCAAGTTTGACGAAGGGGCCTGCTGTCTCCGGGCGAAGATCGACATGGACAGCCCGAACCTGAACCTGCGCGACCCCATCCTCTACCGCATCAAGAAGGCTCCCCACCACAACACCGGGACCAAGTGGGTGGTCTACCCCATGTACGATTGGGCCCATGGCTGGGAAGACAGCATCGAAGGGGTGACCCACTCCCTGTGCTCCCTCGAGTACGACAACCACCGGCCTCTCTACGACTGGTTCCTCGACCAGTTCCCCGACCATCACCACCCCCGCCAGTACGAGTTCAATCGGCTCAACATCACCAACACCGTGCTCTCGAAGCGGAAGCTCATCCAACTGGTCAAGGAAAAGCACGTCCGGGGTTGGGACGATCCCCGGATGCCCACCCTCTGCGGCCTCCGTCGCCGGGGCTACACCCCCACGGCCCTGAGGAAGTTCATCGAGGCCGCAGGGTGCTCCCGGACCGACGGGATGATCGATCTCGGGATGCTGGAGTTCTACATCCGAGAAGAGCTGAACAAGACCGCCCCCCGGCTCATGGCGGTGTTTGACCCCATCCGGGTGACCCTAACGAACTATCCCGAGGGCCAGAGCGAGACCGTCCTGGTGGAAAACAACCCCGAGGCCCCGGAAACGGGCTCCCGGGAGGTGCCCTTTGGTCGCAACCTGTGGGTTGACGGCGAAGACTTCGCCGAGGTGCCGGTGAAAGGCTGGTTCCGCTTGGCCCCCGGGGCCGAGGTTCGGTTCAAAGGTGCCTACTTCGTCACCGTCCAAGAAGTCATCAAGGATGGGACGGGGAAGGTGGTCGAACTCAAGGCCACCTACGACCCCCTCAGCCGGGGTGGCGAAAGCCCGGACGGGCGTAAGGTGAAGGGCACCATCCAATGGGTCAGCGCCGACCACGGCGTGACCCTCGAAACCCGGTTGTACTCCCCCCTCCTCACCATTGAAAACGCCGGAGCCATCCCCGAAGACGAAGACTGGCTTTCGTACACCGACCCCAAGAGCCTGGTAGTCACCCAGGCCTACGGGGAGCCGGCGCTGAAGGACGCCCGGCCAGGGGNGTCCTATCAGTTCATGCGAAAAGGGTACTTCTGCCTCGACGCCGATTCCCGGGAAGGAAACTTGGTGTTCAACCGCACCGTGACCCTCAAGGACACCTGGGGCAAGCAGACCAAGTAGGGCGTCAGACCTTCTTGGCCTCGGTCTTGGGGGGAGGGGCCAGTTCCCGGAGGGCCACGAGGTCGGGGAACCACCGCCACACCCCCAGGACGACGAGCAGGGTGCCGATGCCCCCCACCACCACCGAGGCGACGGGCCCAAGGAACCCGGCCACGACGCCCGACTCGAAGTTTCCGAGTTCGTTGCTACTCGAAATGAACACCGTGTTCACGGCGGCCGTCCGGCCCCGCATCTCGTCGGGGACTTGGGTGAGCATCAAAGTCTGGCGGATCACCACACTGACGTTGTCGAGGCCCCCCAAGAGGAACAGCATGGCCAGGGACAGCGGAAACCAGGTCGACAACCCAAAGACGATGGTCACGAGCCCAAAGCCAGCCACGCAGATGAGAAGGGTCACTCCGGCCCGCTGGAAGGGGGGGCGGTGGGCCAGGACGAAGGCGATGAGCAACGCTCCCACCGAAGGGGCAGACCTCAGCAGGCCCAGGCCCCAGGGTCCCACGTGCAGAATGTCGGTGGCATAGATGGGCAAGAGAGCCACGGCTCCGCCCAGAAGGACGGCAAACAGGTCCAAGGTGATCGCCGAGAGGAGCACTTTGCGGTCGAAGAGAAACCTCAGCCCTTCCACCAGGCTTTGCCAGGCCTTCAGGTTCACCGGAACCACGGGAGGGCGCACCCGAATCAAGGCCACGGCCACCACCTGGGCCCCGAGGAAGGCCGCTCCGATCCCGTAGACCCACGTCACCTCGCCGGCAAAGATCCCGACCAAGACCCCGGCGAGGGCGGGGCCCGTGATCACCGCCAGTTGGAACGCCGACGAGTTCCAGGTGGCGGCCCGGGCAAAGTCTTCCTTGGGGACCACCAAGGGCATGTAGGCCGACGAGGCCGGGTCACTGAACGCCCGGGCGAGGCCCAGGAACACCAGGCACACGTACACCGGCCAGACCGGTCCCGGGAAGGCCGACAGAATGGTGAGGGCCACCGCGGCGACGGTGGCCCCGGTCTGGGCCGTGAGCAGGATGGTCCGACGGTTGCGACGGTCGGCGAGGACCCCGGCGGGCATGGCGAACAGAAGGACGGGCAGGACCAACACCAGACCAATCAGGCCCAGGGCAAAGGCGCTGTGGGTGCGAATCCATAGGTCCCAGGTCACCGCAAAGGTCAACATTTGCCCCCCAAAGCCGGCCAGGAGTCGGCCGGCCAAGAGGGCACGGAAATCTCGATACTTAAAAATTGCGTACGGGGTTAAGGATTCAGACGTCATCGTCACACCCTAGCAGGCGGGGTGCCCCTAGGCAAGCGTTCGAGGCTCTTAGCGGGCTCGGGGATCAATCGAAAGTTGCCCTCGAAATTCTTCCAGATGATCCAGGATAAAGTCCAGGGGGTAGGACCGGCCCGTGAGGACGAGGACCGCTTGTTGCACCTCTAGCGGACTCAGGTGGGGAAGGTCCGCCTGCACGATGTCCCGGTTGTCGAGGTGTATCGACCATTGGCCCCACTCGTTCTTCTTTTGGATGTACCCGGGGTCCCATAGGACCAGGTCGGGGTCAAACAAGTTCTCGGGGGCCTTTCGAGGCGGTGCATCGGCCGAGGCCGCGAAGGCCACGACTTTGTCCCGCCACGCCTGGGTGAGGTCGTCGTTGTCGCCGAAACGACTCAGGGGCACGGACACGGCAGACAGCTTCTGAACGAGGACCATGAGGTCCCAGGGCGAAAGGGACCGTAACCGCCCCTGGGACAGGGGCTCCCCTTGGACCAAGAGGTACCCGTGGCCTTGGTCGTCGGTTCGCAGGAACGACCGGGCCAGAGAAAGGGACTGTTCGAGGGGAGTCAGAGACACGCTCGGGTCGGGACGTCCGTCAGACCAGGCCGTTCCCACCCAGCAGACCCCCAGCACCAAGACCATGAGGCACTTCATTTTCCTCAATATCGGCAGTAGTATGGGGTTCCTGTGATGAAGTTCCTGAGAAATCTTGTGGTGTTGGTCCTGTCCCTCCTTTTTGTGTACTTCGGAACCGTCACTGTCCTGACGCTCGTTTACGCCCACATTGAGCCGCCGGTGACGGCCCTCATGGTCTGGAGAAGCCTCGAAGGGACCAAGGTGAAGCCCGCGATCCCCCTCCCCTATGGGAAAATCCCCAATTACGCCAAGAAGGGCATCGTTTTCCTGGAAGACCATGACTTCTGGACCCACCATGGGGTGGAGCTCGGAGCGATTCGAGAAGCCTGGGAAGCGAATGTGAAGGCGGGCCGGGTGGAACGGGGGGGCAGCACCATTACCCAGCAGCTCGCCCGGAACCTGTTCCTCTGGCCCGACAAGATGTACCTGCGCAAGGTGCTGGAGGCTGGGACCGCCTTCATCCTCGAGACCTTGCTCACGAAAGACCGGATCTTAGAGCTGTACTTGAACCACATCGAGTGGGGCCCCGGGGTGTTTGGGATCGAAGCCGGGGCCCGGTACCAGTTTGGCACCGGGGTCCGGAACCTCGACGAAGAGCAGTTGTCCCGGCTCGAGGCCATCGTCACCAACCCTTTGAAGTACTCGGTCCGAACGCTGGAGCGAAACCGTGGGATGACGGCTCGTTACGACGCCCTCCTCGACGAATAAAAAAAGCCCCCGAAGGGGCCCGGAACCGCAGGACGCTTTTAGAACGCGTAGCCAAACGAAAGGTCACCGTAGAGCCAACCGGGGCTGTAGTTGTAGCCCCCGTAGCTGACGGATTGGCCCCCTCCTGAGACACTCCAACTGGTAGCCGTTTGAATGTCGAGGCCGATCACAGCTTCGGTGTAGAAGTGGTGGTCAAAGAAAAACTTGGTTCCGGTTTCCAGGTAGACACTGAGGGACGACGCCGTCCAGGTATACCCGCCCCAACTCTCGGACAAGCTGTTGTATCCACCACCGATCCCCGAGAACAGCCCCGCCAACGCTCCCCGCTTCAGGAAGGAAAATTCCGGGGGGAACGCCGTGGTCAGAAGGTCGCCCCAGTAGTAGCGCACCCGGGCCGAGAAATCAAACAATTGAATGTTGCTGACCCAGAAGTAGTTTGGACTGTACTGGACGTCAGCGACGATGGAAACGTCCTTGATGGGCAACACCGCCTCACCACCGACGCTGAATTCTTCAAGGAGAAGAGGGAAGAGGTCGGCATGAACATCGAACCTGTTTCCCGATCCGTCGCCGTCCGCAAAGACTGGCAAGGCACCGAATGCCAACGATGCCGTGAGCACCAGAAAAAGCTTTTTCACTTTTTCCTCCTTATGTTTTTTTACTCGGACAGTATGGTCTCCGACAGGGCAACTTTCCACCGGCTTGGCCGTCACGTCCCCCGGGGTTTCGCCCTTGCCGTCGGTTCGGCCTCCAGGGGGTTTTCGGGCCAGTAGTGGCGGGGATACCGACCCCGCATTTCTTTCCTGACTTCGGGGTAGGTATTGGCCCAAAAGCTCCCCAGGTCAGACGTCACCTGCAAGGGGCGTTGGGCCGGTGACAGCAGGTGAAGGATCACCGGTCGGCCACCGATGGACGGCGATTGAGCCAACCCGAAGACCTCTTGAATCCTCACCTCGAGGACGACCCCGTCGTCCCGGTAGTCGAGGCGCTTACGACTTCCACTGGGAACCACGAGGAACTCTGGCACCTCCCGGTCGAGGCGAGTTTTCAACTCCCACGGCAGTCCGTCCTCGATGGCCCGGCGCAGGGAGCCTTCCGTGAAGACGGGTCCCCCGTCCCACTGGGCGTGGTCCACCAACCACCCCCAATCCCCGGGTCCCGCATGGTCGAGGAAGGCCATGCGCCGGACCAACTGGCGACTCGCCGTGGTCCACGGAAGCGTCTCGGGATCGAGGGTTTGCAACCGAAGGGCCAAGGCCTTCCGGACGTCCTCGAGGCCCTCCCCCACCGCCAGCCCCGTCTTCTCGAGCTGGTGGGCGCCGACTTCCCGAACCCGGTACACCCGGGGCCTCCACCCCTCCCACTCCACCTGGATGGTCACCGACGCCTGGGGGGCCAGGGCGGCCCGGGCCTCGTGGTCGGTCAGCGGGGCGGCCAAGGACACCCAACCCGTCCCCTCCCCCGCGTCGGCGTCCAGGACCACGAGCCAGGGCTCGGACGCCAAGGCCCCCCGGACCCGGAGCATCCGGCCCCCGGTCAGTTGAAAGGTGGCCGACCCCGCCGACCCTTCTCGTCGCCCCCCCAGGCGGTCCAGATACCCGGGGACCAGGACCCGGCCTGCGTCGTCCCACCGGTCCGCCGACACCTTCGTTCCCGGGGCCCGGGCCTCGGACGGTAGTTTCTCGAGGAGGTCCCGCATCACCTGCCGGAGCCTGGCCCACACCGGGTCCGAGGCCCCGGTCAACAGGGGCTCCAGGCGCAACCGGACATCGGGGTCCCGGAGGCTCGGAAGGGGGTCCCGGTCGAGCAACAGGGCCGCACAAGCAGCCGCCAACCCCCGGTCCTCGGGGTTGGCCTGGAGGAGCAGGGTGCCGAGCCGGGGGCCTGCCCCCAGGGCCGCCAGGGCCTTGCCATGGTCGGCGACCCAACCGTTCGCCGTGAGGGCTCCGAGGTCGGTCAACAAACTCCGGGCCCGGGCCCATCCCGGTCCTGGGGGGGGAGTCATCCACGTCAGGTCTCCCGGATCCCGGACCCCCCAGACCGCCGCCTCCAGGACGGTGGAAGAAAGGTCGGCCCGAAGGATCTCGGGTTCGGGGGAGGGCTGGAGCCGCTCGGCCTCGGGCCAAAGCCGCCAGCAGAAGCCGGCCTGGGTGCGCCCGGCTCGCCCCCGCCGCTGGTCGGCGGTGGCCAAGCTCACCCGCTCCGTGACCAGGCGGTCGAGGCCTCGGCCTTGGTCGAAGCGGTTGAACCGAGCCACCCCCGAATCGATGACCAGTTCCACGTCGGGGATGGTGACGCTGGTCTCGGCCACCGAGGNGGCGAGGACGGTCTTCCGTCGATCCGGGCCCCAGGGCTCCAGGACCCGAGCTTGGTCCGCTGCCGCCAGACTTCCGTGGAGCACGAGGACGGTTTCCCCCCGGCGAAGGGCCTCGTCGGCCACCAGGTCCGATACCCTTCGGATTTCGCTCCACCCGGGCAAAAAGACCAAGACACCGCCCCGGACGCTGTTCCACCCGTCGGACATTGCCCGGGCGGCGGCCTGAACCAGGTCTTCTCCTGGCAGGGGGGCTCGGTAGGTGGTCGCCACGGGGAACACCCGGCCCGGGGCGTGGACGGGGACGGCGTCGGGCAGAACCCGGACGACGGCATCGACGTCGAGGGTCGCCGAAAGAAGCCCTATCCTCAGGTCAGGCCTGAGGGTACTTCGGGCGTCGAGGGTCAGGGCCAGGCCCAAATCGGCGTAGAGGGACCGTTCGTGGAACTCATCGAAGAGGACCAACCCGACGCCGGTCAACCCAGGGTCGGCTTGGAGCATCCGGGTGAGGACCCCCTCGGTCACCACCTCCAGCCGGGTCCGGGGGCCCACACAGGTATCCTGGGCCATCCGCCATCCCACCGTCTGACCCGGAGCCTCGCCCCGGAGGGAAGCGATCCGAAGCGCCGCCGCCCGGGCCGCCACCCGCCGGGGTTCCAGGAGCAGCACCTTAGCACCACCCAGCCACGGGTCGTCCAGAAGGGCGGGCGGCACCAAGGTGGTCTTACCGGCCCCGGGCTCGGCGGTCAGCACCAGGGGGAAGTTCGCTTGAAAGACCCGTCGGATCTCAGGAAGCACTGTATCGAGCACCGAAGGCCCTCCGTTAATATCGGCCACGGAATTGCCACAACGTCTTGGTGGGGCCCAGATCCCTTCCCCGGAGCCACACCGTCCGACGACTGGCTTCGACCCACCCCACCACCTCCCCGGGGAGGGCGTCGTTGGGGGTCAGGGCGAACCCCGATCCTTCTTGGATCAGTCGGACAACCACGGTCTGGAAACGGTCGGGAAACGGGCCATCGGAAGACTCCCCCTGGACGAGCAAGGGTACTGCGACGGTGAACCCCCCCCGGCCATCGGGGACGAGCTTCTCAGGGATTTCTCCCCAGGCCGACGTCCGGACAAAGTGGAGGGTGAGGGGATCTTCTTGGTACCGAGAAATCCACAAAGCGGTGACCGCCTGGCCAAACCGGCCGGGCGCATTGGAAAACTCAGGGGTCCAAGAGTCGTACTGGGCCTTGCCCCCGGGAGCGCACGAGACGAGCCCCCCAGAGAGGATCAACAACCCAAGGATCAGCCGTTCCACAAGCCCGTGATCATCGCCACGAACAAGAGAACCGTGAAAATCGCAGAAAAACCGGCGTGGATCAACAGGCGTCGCTCGGGACGCTTGCGAACCTTCACCCAGGGAAGGTCGGAGACGGCCATGCCGACCAGAGGAACCACGCAGGCAATGTAGGCCGTCATCGACGTCAGGTCGGCGGGGNTCCGCCACTGGTTCTTCAACCAAATCGTCGAAACCAACTGCCAAGCGACCCAGCAAAACCACCCTGCCGCAATCCAGCCCGCCACTGTGTTCACCGACTTGGTCGGCCCCTGGGTTTCCTTTTTGTACAAGACATAGAGTTCAGTGGCTCCGGCGATGGTGGCAAAGGCCAAGGGAATGCCAAAATACAGAAGAAGAGGTTCCGGGCCGCCCTTGGTGAGCAGCTCCACAAGCTGGGTCATGGTGATTCCTCCGGGGGCTATTGTTGATCCTTGTCCCCCGGGCTGTCAACCAAGGCGGCACGGTAGGTTTTTTCATCCAAAGGGTACAAGAACAACAGGAGGGCGGCCGCTACGAAGAAGGCCGCGGGGACCGGCCCCACGAGCCACACCATCACCGAAAGGGCCCCGGGTCCCTGGTGCCCTTCGTGGGCCACGTAGCCGGCCCACCCCAGGACCAACCCGGCCGCCCCCACGGCTCCGGCTTGGGCCAGCTTCACGGCAACGTTCCACACCCCGTAGTACGCGCCTTCGTCCCGGCTCCCCACCCGGTGGGCCCTCACTTCAATGGTATCGGGGAGGAGGGCATAGGGGGGTGCGTAGCTGAACCCAAGGCCGACCCCGGCCAGGGCCATGATGCCGATCACGACCCCGGGCCCGCCGAGGGTACCGAAGGCCCAGACCCCCAGGGACGCCACCGCTAGGATTCCCATGGCCACCTGGTAGGTTCGAATCTTGCCGAACCGCTGACTGAAAAGCACGCTCACGGGGATAAAGGCCATGGCCACGACCAACAGCACGCCCATGGCCAGGTTCGACGAACCCCGGGCCCCCAGCACGTATTCAAAGTAATACACCAGGGTTCCCGACAAAAAGGTGATCCCTAGGAGATGCAGGGTGTACGTGCCGAGGATGATCCGGTAGGGGCCGTTCCCCAGGACCACGCGCCAACTCGACCACAGGGACTTCGGCCGTGCGGCCTGGGCCAAGGGGCGCTCCCGGACCGAAAACCCAGTGATCAAGGACGAGGCCGCCACGAGGGCCCCGAAGACCAGGCCTGCGGTGGCAAACCCCAGCCGGGGGTTTCCGGGAAAGAGCGACAGGATGGGTTCCACGGCGGTCGCCCCCGCCAGGGTTCCCACGATGGCGAAGCCGAACCGATAGCCGTTCAAGGCCATTTTCTCGTTGTAGTCGGTGGTCAACTCCGGGGTCAGGGACCCGTAGGGGATGTTGACGACGCTGAAGGCCATGTTCAGCAGGGCAAAGGCCACCGTCGCCCACCAANAGAGGGCCGACTGACCGGTGAACCCGGGGGCCGTGAAGAAAAACACCAGGGCCCCGGCCAAGGGCAGGGCCCCCAACACCATCCAGGGGCGACGGCGACCCCACTTCGTCCTCGTCCGATCCGAGGCCAGGCCCACCAGGGGGTCCACCACGGCGTCCCAGAGCTTCCCTGCCAGGAGGGCGGTGCCCGCTGCTGCTGCCGCCAGGCCTACGGTGTCGGTGAGGTAGTTCAGGGCCCAAAAGCTGAGGGCCGTGAAAAGCAGGTTGCCACCAAGGTCACCGACCCCGAAGCCTAGCTTGGTTTGAAGAGAGAGTTTGGGGGNGTCCACAGCGCCATGGTACAGGCAATTTGCCGAATGGGCCAGAACGTTGACGAGAACCAAAGAAAAAAGCCTCCCGAAGGAGGCTTTTGACCGAAGCGGAAGCCGTTATTTCTTCACGCGTTCCTTGTAGGTGCCGTCCCGGGTGTCGACGCGGATCCATTCCCCGATGTCGCAGAACAGCGGGATCATGATTTCGTAGCCGGTATCGAGTTTGGCGGGCTTCATGGACCGGCCCGAGGTGTCGCCCTTGATCCCGGGTTCACAGTAGGCCACTTGGCGTTCCACCAGGATGGGGAGCTTCACCGAAACCGGCTTGCCTTCGTAGAAGACGATCTCGACGTCCATGCCCTCGGCCATGAAGTTGGGAGCGTCGCCCAGGTCTTCCTTGTCGATTTCAAACTGTTCGAACGACTCGTTATCCATGAAGTTGTACGAGTCTCCGGTGTTGTACTGGAAGTTCATCTTCTTGTGATCGAGTTCAATTTCCTCAAAGGAATCCGAAAGGCGGTAACCCACGGCGGCGGTCGTCCCCGTGAGCAGGTTCTTGACCCGGAGCTGGGTCACCGACATGTTTCGGCCGGTCTTGGTTCCTTCCAGCTTCTGGACGACCAACACTTCGGTACCAACCTTGAAAACGGTACCGACTTTCAATTCGGAGGCAGTAATCATAATCTCTTTCCTATCGATGGGATGTTCGTGGGATTATACCCGAACTTTTTCCAGGAATTCCAGCATCCTACGGCTCAATTTGGCGTTTTTCCTCAGGTCGGCGGCCCAAGCCTCACCGACCCGCTCCAACAAGGCCCGATTTTCCCAGAACACCAGATAGTCCTCCTGGGGCGCCTCGGCGGCCGAGTTGACCAGGCGACGGTTGAAGGCCAAGAGGCTCGAAGCGACCGTTTCGAACACCCGGAGGCCCTCGGCCCCCTCCCTCTCGAACCACGGACGCCACACGTCCAAAAAGGCCTCCGCCTTGACGATCTGGTGACCTTCGGGCTGCAGGTAGGCGTGCCACAGAAACGGTTTTCCCGCCAAGACCGCCTGGACCCAGGACTCTTCCCCCCGGACAACGTGGAAGTCCCCGGCCAGGAGGAGGGCCGTATAGGTGTCCTGGTCCACAAAGGGCTGGTCCACCACGGTGATCCGGGGCAAGGGACCCCGGAGTTTCTGGACGGCGTCCCAGGACTCGAGGGCCCCGGACCGGGACAGCCCCTCAAACACCAAGACCCGGGCCGTTTGCTGGTGGACTTCCAAGTAGTCGGCGAGTTGGGTCCAGAACCGGGTGTAGTCGTGCTCGTAACTGAAGAGGGTCATGAACCAGTCTTCGGACCCCCGGGGGGCAGGACGGGGCTGGGGGNCCGTGAAGACCAAGCCCCCGGTGTGGGGCCGGAAGCCGGGGACAAAGAAGAAGCGATTCACACCGGTCCATCCCAAGGGGGAAGGGAGCCCATGGTACGACTCGCTCCAGGGTTCGGCGGTGAGGTACTCCAAGTGGAGGATGACCCGGGGAACCGACCCAGCGGCCCGTCGAAAGCGGTCTAGCCACGGTTCTGGAGTGGGGGCCCCAAAGGCCTCGACAAGCACGTCCGCCACGGGAAGGGATTCGTCCAGGGCCCCCGGGCCCGTGGTGCTCACAACGGTCACCGCCCCCCCGGGGCAACCCAGGGTCTGGACGGGGGCTTGGGGATTGAGCCGGGGTTCCAACTGGTGAAAGGCCCCCAGGTCGTCGACCAGGAGCCGAACGCTCAGGCCGGGTCCGTCCTGGACCAGGGCCTGGGCAAGCCGCCAGGACACCGCGATATCTCCGTAGTTATCGACGACCTGGCAGACGAGATCGAGGGTCATTCGCCCCGCCACACCTTCTCGGTGTTGGCCATCATGGTGTCGAAGGTGAACTCGCCCTCGAACCGCCGCCGGCCCTGGGTGCCCCACTCCTGACGCAGGCCTCGGTCGGCGATGAGGCGGCCGAGGGCCGAGGCCAGGGCGGCGGGGTCCTGGGGGGGAACCACAGACCCGGTCACGCCGTCCACGACGGCCTCGGCCACGCCCCCCACCCCCGTGGCCACCACAGGGAGCCCGGCGCGCATGGCCTCGAGGATGGAATTGGGGAACCCTTCCCACCGGGAGGAAAGGACAAACAGGTCCGAGCGCCGGAGAATGGAGGCGACGTCGAGGGACAGGCCGTGGAAGATCACTCGGTCCCTCCAGCCCCGCCGGGCCACCCAGGTTCGCCATCGTTCCAGTCCTGGCCCGTCGCCGACCAAATCCAGGGTCCAAGGCAGGTCTTCGAGCCGACCCAGGGCCGCGAACAGCGTGGCGTGGTCCTTCTGGGGCTGGAACCGGGCCACCATCACCAGCCGCACCGACGGGGTCCCCCGGAGCAACGGAACGTAGGGCTCGAGGGGCATTCCATTGTGGACGGTGACCAGTTGGCGGGGGGTCCCCACCCCGTGGGCCAAGGCCAGGCGGCGGTCGTAGTGACTCACCGTGATGATGGTCCGGGTCAGCTTGGCCAGAAACCACTCAACCCCCAGGACCACCAGCCGTTGGGCCCCGGGAATTCCCTCGGCAAATTGCCACCCATGAACCGTGTACTGGGCCGGCACCCCTTGGAACCAGGCCGCCAGGCGACCGACCAGGCCGGCCTTGGCGGTGTGACAGGCCACGAGGTCGGGCTTCCACCGGTGAATCAGGGACGACAGCTGGCGAACCGCCCGAAGGTCCGCCCAGGGATTGATCTGCCGAGCGAGGCCGGGGATGAGGACCACGGGAACCCCTGCCGCCCCCAGGAGGGCCGTAAAAGGGCCCTCGGAGCCGACGGCTACGGCGACCCGGTACCCCCGGGCGGCGGCCCCCACGGCCAAATCCCGGACGTGGATCTGGGCGCCCCCCAGGGAGTCTCCCCGGGTAATCACGAATAGGATGGCCCGGGGTTCAGTAGGCATTCTTATGGATCATGCCCTTGAACGGGGTGAGGAAGACGATCTTGAGGTCGAGGAAAAAGGTCCAATTTTCGATGTAGTACAAATCCGCATCGATCCGTTCTTGGATGGACGTGTCGCCCCGCAGACCGTTGATCTGGGCCCNCCCGGTCAAGCCGGCCTTGACCGCATGCCGACGCTTGAAGTAGTGGTACCGGTCCTTGAACTGCTCGACGTAGAACGGTCGCTCGGGCCGGGGGCCGACCACCGACATTTCCCCGAGGAAGATATTGATGAACTGGGGAATTTCGTCGAGGGAGGTCCTGCGCAAGAATCGCCCGATGGGAGTGATCCTGGGGTCGTTCTTCGTGGTCCACACCGTGTCCGACGCCGCTTCGCTTTGGACCCTCATGGTCCGGAACTTGATGATCTTGAAAACCTGATTATCGAGGCCTACCCTCTCCTGGGTGAAGAACACCGGCCCCCGGCTGGTCACTTTGACCGCCACGGCGATCAAGAGGTAAATCGGCGAGAAGACGATGAGAAACAGGCCCGAGAAAACGAGGTCGAACCCTCGCTTCAGCACCCGGTTGAACCCGGACCGGGCCGGAATATCCCGGATCGAGATCAAGGGTAGGCCGCTGAGGTTTTCGAGGAGGCCGTTGGCGGTGACCAGGTTGCCAAACCCGGGAACCACATGGAGTTGAATTCCCTGACGGTCGCAGATTTCAAGGATTTGGCCCAGGGTGTCTTGGGTCCCGTGGTCCCCGGCGTAGATGATGTCTCCCGGGCGGGTCTGTTCGACGAGGGCGCCCAGCTCGCCCAGGGTCCCCAGGATTCGTTCGGGGGCGACCGTGGGTTGGTCTGCCCCGTCCTCCAGCACAAAACCCACCACCCGGTAGCCGAACAACAGGTTCCTCTCGAGGGCCTGGGCGGTCCGGACGGCCGTGTCGGTGCCCCCGACGATGAGCAGGTCATGGAGGCCCCGGCCCCGCTGACGACGGCGCCAAAGCCACCGGCGGAACACGCTGTGCCCGAGGGTCACGAACACGAGGAGGGCGACCCCGTAGTACACGGGGAGCAACCGGGACACCTCGTAGATCTTGAAGTAATACAGGATGGCAAACGAGAAGGCGATGTTGAGCACCGTCCCGCCGACGAGGATTCCCACTTCATCCAAGAAGGCGAGGAACTTTTGAAGGCGGTACAGACCCAGGAGCGAGAACGCCACCACCTGGGCCACCGACAGCAGACAGCCGAAGAAGACGTAGCTACCTAGGTCGAGGAAGGCCAAGTCCGGGCCCCTGGTTCCCCAACCGAAGCGAACCAGAAACCCAACCACGAAGGCGAGAAAGCTCAGAACGACATCGAGGGCCGACAGGGNGTATCGCAGTTCGTCTGAGCGCTCCCGGAACATGGATCAGTCCACCGCCTTCTGAAGTTCCCCAACCTTGTCGGTGGCTTCCCAGGGAAACCCTTCTCGTCCGAAGTGACCGTAGGCCGCCGTCGCCCCAAAGAGGGGGCGCCGCAGGTTGAGGGTGCGGATGATCCCCGAGGGACTGAAGTCGAACACCCGAGAAACGGCCGCTGCGATTTTGTCTTCGGGGAACTTGCCGGTGCCGAAGGTGTCCACCAGGAGCGACACGGGAAAGGGCACCCCAATGGCGTAACTAACCTGGATTTCCACCCGTTCGGCCAGCCCCGCCGCGACGATGTTTTTCGCCGCGTACCGAGCCATGTAGGCCCCCGACCGGTCCACCTTGGTGGGGTCCTTGCCGCTGAAGGCACCACCGCCGTGCCGCCCCATGCCGCCGTAGGTATCCACGATGATCTTGCGACCCGTGAGGCCCGAATCCCCGTGGGGCCCCCCGATGACGAACCGGCCGGTCGGGTTGATGAAGTATTTGGTCTCGGGGCGAAGCAACCCCGTGGGCTCCAAGACGGGCTTCACGATGCGCTCGATGATTTCGTGCTTGAGTTCGTCGTAGCTCACCGATTCCCCGTGCTGATGACTCACCACCACGGTATCGATGGCCACGGGCTTGTGCCCTTCGTAGACAATGGTCACCTGGCTCTTGGCGTCGGGCCGAAGCCAACCAATCGTCCCCTGCTTTCGGAGGTCTGCGGCCTTCAACAGGAGGTTGTGGGCAAACGTGACCGGGGCCGGCATCAGCTGGGGGGNTTCGGAGCAGGCGAACCCAAACATCATGCCCTGGTCCCCGGCGCCCTGTTCCCCTTTGTACAAGCCCTCGCCCGAAACGCCCTGGCTGATGTCGGGACTCTGGGCGTGGATGACGTTGACCACGCTCATCGACTTGTAGTCGAGGCCGAACGCGGGGTCGTCGTAGCCGATCTTTCGAACCNCCCCCCGGACGACCTCTTGGAGGTCGACGTACGTGGACGTGGTGATTTCGCCCCCCACCAGAACCATCCCGGTGGTGGTGAACGTCTCGCACGCCACCCGGCTATAGGGGTCTTTTTCCAAGCAGGCGTCCAGGACAGCGTCGGAGACCTGGTCTGCTAATTTGTCAGGATGTCCTTCGGACACCGACTCAGAAGTGAAAAGGGTTCGTCTCGTGCTCATTCTCTAGTCATACTTCAAACCAGGCCCTTACGCAATTGTTCGTTCTTGAACAATTGAAGGAACTCCTCGGCGGACACGCTTCGGACCGACGCCTGGACGGCGGCCAGCGTCCGGTCGAGGTCCCAAATCAGCCGCTCGCCCCGGGACCAATCGGACGCGCCCACCCGCAGGTCGAGGTGTTCCGGGGTCCCCCGGAGGGCCTCCCGGACCAAGCGCCGGACGACCCGGAAGTTCCGGCGGCGAAGCCGGAAGCACCGCAACGTCGGGAACAGGCGCCGGGCGACCTGGCCCGCCAATCCGGGGAGCAACACCAGGTCCTCGACCAAGGGTCCGTACTTGCGGCGACGGACGGTCCGGGGGACCTCGAAGATGTTCTGGGGCGTCAGGTAGGGTTTCTCGGAATAGCCAGTGAAGTCACTGGAATCGATCTTGGCGTGGGGAACGACGGTCAGATCGACCTTGAACCCGTACTTGGCCAACAAGGAATAGTACCGATCGTCCACGGAAGGCCGGGTCGCCCGGATCGACACCGCCCGGTGCCCAAAGGCTTGCTCCAGGGTGGCCGAAAACCAGGCGAGTTTTTCGTCCATCACGGCCTCGGGAAAATCGGTGAAGAACGGCTTGCGGCCGTCGCCCAAGTGACCCAGTTCGAAGAGGGGAAGGGTGGCTTGGGGATCGAGGAGGGCACCCACCTCGGCGTCCCCCTCCCTTTGCCAACGGGCCAAAGACGCCAGCAGGTCTGGGGAACCCAGGGCCCCCACACCCACCAACCAGACTGGTTTCACGCCGTACTTCCGGGCCGTGCTCTGGAACCGAGACACCAGTCTCAGGGACTCCGGGGCTCCGTTGACCTCGGCCGTCAGCAGGAAGGGAACGCCGGGCTCCACGATTACGCCCGGGCTTCCATGCGGACACCGATCGGGTGGTATTCGAACCCCAGGGCATGCAACCGGTCTGCGACGTACTGGTTACGGCCGTCGATGATGATCTTCGACTTCAGCCGGGCGGCCACTTCGTCGAAATCGGGACTCCGGAACTCTTTCCACTCGGTGACCAACACCAAGGCGGAAGCCCCCTTGAGGGCGTCGTACTTACTCTCGCAGTACCGAACGGACGCATTCCCCTTCAAGTAGTGCTTCTTGGCCTCGTCCATGGCCTTGGGGTCGTACACCGCCAGGGTGGCCCCCCGACGGGTCAATTCCTCGATCAAGGGAAGGACGGGGGCCTCCCGCATGTCGTCGGTCTCGGGCTTGAACGCCAGACCCCAGACCGCAAACGTATGGCCGTGGAGGTCTTCCCCAAACCGTTGGACGACCTTGGCCCCGAGGACCCGTTTCTGGTCCCGGTTCACCCCCTCGACGGCGGTCAAAATCCGGGGGGNGTAGCCGTGGTCCAGAGCCGTCCGCTCCAGGGCCTGGACATCCTTGGGGAAGCAACTACCACCGTAGCCGCACCCGGGGTAGATGAAGCTGTACCCAATGCGGCTGTCGCTCCCGATGCCGACCCGCACCTTGTTGACGTCGGCCCCCACCCGCTCGCAGATGTTGGCGACCTCGTTCATGAAGCTGATCTTGGTGGCCAGCATGGCGTTGGCCGCATACTTGGTCATCTCGGCGCTCCGGATGTCCATGGCCAGGAACCGGTCGTTGATCACGATGAAGGGTCGGTACAGTTCCCGCATGGTTTCCAAGGCCTCGGGGTCGTCGGCCCCAATCACGATCCGGTCGGGTTTCATGAAGTCTTCGATCGCCGCCCCTTCCTTGAGGAACTCGGGGTTGCTGACCACGGAAAACGGGAACGACACGCCCCGGGCCTGGAGGGCCTGGTTCACCGTGGCCCGGACCTTGTCGGCCGTCCCCACGGGGACCGTGCTCTTGTCGACGATCACCAGGGGGNGAACCATGAACGAACCGATGTCGTGGGCCACCTTCAGCACGTACTGCAGGTCGGCGCTCCCATCTTCTCCGGTGGGCGTCCCCACGGCGATGAACACAATCTGGGCGATCTTCAGGGCCTCTTGCAGGCTCGTGGTGAAGGCCAGGGTCCCGTTCTTGACGTTGTCTTTGACCATGGCGTCGAGGCCAGGCTCGTAGATCGGAATCACGCCCCGTTTGAGCCCTTCGACCTTGGCGGCGTCGATGTCCACACAGACCACGGAATTGCCCATCTGGGCAAAGCAGGTCCCGGTGACCAGACCAACGTAGCCGGTGCCAACCATTGCTAATTTCATGATGTCTCCTTTCGTTGTCGAACCTCAGCCAAGAGCCGTGTCATCACGTCTTTCATTTCCCCGGGAAGAAACCACGACAGGACACCATCTTCTCCGGGGAAGGTCTGGGGCACCGACGAAACATTCCGGTACCGAATCGCCGTGCCGGGATGGCCCGAAACCGTGGTCGGCACCAAGTCCCAACCNCCTTCGAGCCCCTCTATGGTACCGTCGGTTTTGTCCTGGGTCCAGCGGATCGTCACGACACCGGTGTCGGGGTTGGTGGTCATCGTCACCCGAAGGGTGAACCGGTTCGTCACCGAAAACCCCAGGATGGACACCACCGTGGTCTCGTCGAGGAGAACATCGGGGCCGTCCTGCCGGGGGCTAATGGCGTGGACCCGGGAGAAGATGGCGGGGNACGCCGACCAGTCGGTGACCACCGAAAGAACCCTGGCCAGACTCAGATCGGTGGTCGTTTCGACCACCGCCGCCAATTTGGTCCAGGGGGCTCCGGACCGGGTTTCGGTGCTGGCGTTGGCCTGGACGGTGATGTCTTCCGCCCCGGCGGTACCGCCGCCCCACAGGGTCAGCAGTAAAGCGAGAGCCCCCTGCCATGCCCTCATGACTTGCCGTCGGTACTCTTGATGTCGAAGTTGAAACTTGCCTTGACGGTGACCGACCAAACCCGGTCCTGGGAGTCGGGGTTGTTCACGATGTACCGGGAGCCCGAGGCTCCGTAGACCCGGGTCAGGGCCATGCTGAGGTCGATGTGAGGGAGGGCCGTGCTGTCAAAGGCCAGAATCACCTGGCCCGAATTGTCCACAAAGGAGTGCAGTATCGCCAGGGACGGCTTCAGAGAAATATCGCTCAGGGCCTCGGACGACGCAGCGATCCCTAGGGTCTGGTCGCTGAACCCCAGGTTCTGGTTCGCCACGGAGGCAAAGGTGCCCGTGGTACCTCGGCCACTCACCAACCACTCGGTTTCCAGTTTGAGCCACTTCGTGTCCTCTCCGAACTCATGGTAGAAGCCGGCCACTCCCGTGGTGGTCTCGTTCATCGCTGTCCCCCATTCGGCCAACACCTCGGTGAACAGGTCGGTGCCCCACAGGCTGGTCTTGATGTAGCCATCGGCCTTGGAGCCCACCCCGATGTTGTAGAACCCCGAGAACCCGATGGAAAAGACCCCCGCGCTGTACTCGGCCAGCATGGCGTTGGCCAGGGACAGAAACGACTCGCCTGTGGAAATGTTGTACTCCGAATCGTTCTTGATGGCCACGAGGGTCACGTTCACCGGGCCCACGGCCGTCGAGACCTTGGCGGCGACGCCGTTCTGGATCCCATCGAGGAGGTTCCCGGGGTTAAAGATCTTCCCCTGACCCCAGGTCGCGGTCTGGCGGCCCAGCCGAAAGATCGCGGCGTTGCCCAGGGAATAGTCGAGGAAGAGTTCTTTCACCAGGATCGACGAAAAGTTCAGACTCGTGACCTCGTTGAGGTTGATCGAGGGTTGGTAGGGGTTGTAGAGGTTGGTCGACGACGTGTTCTGGGTGGGGTACGAGATGTACAGCGACGCGTAGGCCCGGGTGGTTCGATCCAGGCGCACGTCGGACCCAAACCCGAAATTCAACGCATCCACGGGTGTGTTGATCTCGGTGTTGTCGGCCCGGTAGCCCGAGATGTAGTAGCCGTCCACGTCGAGGGACTCGAAGAAGGTCACGGACCGACCGTTGAACGGGTCGATGCTCACTTTTTGGGTGGTGTCGGCCTTGCTGTCGGGTTCCGGGTTCGTGAACAGCGAATCGGTGGAGTCATCGGCCCACAGGCCAGGGATGAGAACGAGGCAGGCGAGGCCCAGAAGGAGGGTTCGAATCACTGAGAGTTCTTTTCCAGGTAGGATTGGGTGAAGATGATCGACGGCAGGGGGTCGGTGCTTAGCTTGCCCATGCTGTACTCGGTGACCTCATTCTTGAACACACCGTTGAGGGTCTTCCCCAATAGGGCGTCGACGATGGTGACCTTCTTGGGGATGTAGCGGCCTTTGAACTCCTGGTACGAGGGCATGGCCGTCGTCCGGAGCAGCTGGCCCGAAAGGCTGTAGTCTTCTTTCTTGCGGACCAAGTTGTCGGCGGTAACCCACAGCTTCGTCTTGGCAAACGTGATGTCGTCCCGGATCGCCTCCAGGCTCAACACGGTGGTGTCAAAGGACCCCAGCTTCTCGTGGGCGGTGGCGACGATCTTGTAGTCTTCGGCAAAGGTCGAACGGGTGAAGTCCGAGTTCCGGGCGTTGGAGTTCTGGAAGCGATCCTTGGCGCTGGTCACCGTGAAGCGCCGGGTGGGCACCGTCTCGTACAACCACAGATTATTACCGATCTTGAGGTACCCCTTGCCCTTGTCGGACTCGGGCTTGAGGAGGAGCATCACGTACTTCTCTTCGCTGTCCCGGCGAAACAGGGCGATGGTCCGTTCGGTGACCCCTTCCCCGGGCTTGGTTTCCTTCATCTCGATTTCCGTCGAAAAGTCCGAGTCCATGAAGGACACCTGGGCATCGATCTTCGCCAAGATATCTGTGTTGGCATCGGCATAGGCTCCCGAAGCGAGCAGCAGTCCACAGAGCACAAGAATTCGTTTCATAAGCTTCCTCTTCTCAATCCTGTCTCAGGGCGTCCACAGGCTTCGCCGAAGCGGCCCGCCAGGCTGGCAACGAAGCGCCAATCAAGGTGGTGAGCCACATCACAGCCAACACGCCCAATACATTTTGCCAGGCCCACGCCATGGCCACGTGCCCCTTGTCCAGGAACATTTGCGTCATCACGTTCCCCGAAAAGTCGACCACACCCAGGGCCCAGAGGGCCAGGGCCCCCAGGATCAAGCCGACCACCGAGCTCAAGAATCCTAACATGAGACTCTCGGTTAGGAACAAAGAAACCACAGAGCCCTTCTGCATCCCCAGGGCCCGCATGGTCCCCACTTCCTTAATCCGCTCGAAGGCGATCATCTGATAAGTATTGTGGACGCCGATGGCCACCACAACCAAAAACACCAGAGCCAACAGCGCATTGACGGCGTAGATGGCCTCGATGAGGTCGTTGATCTGTTTGAGGCGACCGCTGAGGGGCAGGACCACGTAGGTGGTCGACGACAGCGTGGCCTTGTCGGCCCAGGCGTAGGCGCCGTCGAGGGTCCCGACCCAGGGAGCAGTGGGCACCCGGGCCTTCAGTTGATTCAACACCGCCTTGGCCGCCCCGTCCGAATCGGCCCCCGACCCCAGGCTCACCCCCAGTTCCGTGATGGTCGTTTCGGGGCGCCCCAGCACCTTGTTCAGGGTCCGATAGTCCAGGTAGGAGGCAAACCCAAAGAAACTGGAGTCCTGGAAGATTCCCACCAACTTGAGGGAAACGGTGTTCCGGAACCCCTGGGTGGTCTTCACCATGAGGACCACGTCGTCCCCGACCCGGACGTGCAACCGTTGGGCCGTGTCGGCGGACACCCAAAGGCTATCCAGGGGAACAGACCCCGGCACGCCCCCCTCCACGAATTCCTGCCGGGAAAAGTTGGGCCTCTCCACGGAAAAGTCCAAGCCAATCACCCGGCGTTGGACGAGGGAGGTACCGTTGAACAGCAGTTTTGCGTCGGTTTCGTAGTACAGGCTCCGACGATGGTGGTAGGCCACATCGAGACCCGCCGCAGCGAAGGCGCTCTCAATGGCCGCCTCGTCCCGCAGGATCCAGTCCCGGGCTTGGTCGAACCCCAGAACCATCACATCCCCAGAAAAATACCGAGCCGCCTTCTCCCGAACCGTTCGGGTCAACGATTCGGTTACCCCGAAGAGGACGGTGAACACCAGGGCCCCCAGGACGAGGGCGGTCCCCAGGACCCGGTACCGGTGAAACTGGAGGACGAAGTTACGCCACGCAATGCCCCACATACAACCCTAGTCCCTGGCCATGGCCTGGAGGGGCGACACCCTCAAGGCCTTGCGAACGGGAATGATGGTGGCCAGGCCACCGAGAACCAAACTCAGAAGAAGGTGCTCGACCATGAGGCGGATCGACAGGGAAGGAACGTACCGCTCGGTTCCCAGGAGCGTGGAGAGGAAGGGGTTGGTCACCACCAACCCCCCCGACCACCGGGCGACTTCGATGAGCAGGGCCCCAAACACGACCCCCACCNCCCCGGCCCCGACCACAAGAACCAGGGNCTCCCAGGAGATCAACCGGGCTACCCAGCCCCGCCCGGCCCCCAGGGACCGCATGGTTCCGATCTCCCGGGTCCTCTCGGCCACGGCCAACGACATCGAGTTCATGACGATCAGTCCGGCCACGAGGGAGATGAAGACAAGTCCGAGGTTGAAGATCAGTTGAAGGAACCAGACAATCTTGGCGTTCCCGCCGGCGGTGTCTCGCCAATCTCGCACCTGAAGGGGGGCCGCCGACGTCTTGAGGGCCTCGGTCAGCCGGACCGAGTCGGCCACCGGATGAGCCGTTCGGGCCAGGAGGAAGTTCCAGGTCTTCGGGTCTTCCACGGGGCCCTGGGAATCGGATTGCAGGGACTGGGCCACCTTTTCAAACGAAAGGCCGTCGGTGGTGGACGCCTTGGTGTCCGAGGCTCCGTTGAACAAGTCGTCCACGCTGCTGGTGGTCACGCTGGTTTCGGCAACCCCGGTGGGCGCCTGGGTTATGTAGTACCCGGCCAGTTGCCGACCGGTGCCGACGTCCACCAAGGCGACATTCTCCAGCAAGGGGTCGTAAGCCGGATACGAAAACNCCCCCGCCAACACAACTTCCCGGAGGGCGAAGGAGTTGTCCTGGGCGGCCGCCAGCAAGAACGTGTCCCCCAGGGCGGGAGGATGGCCCAGGGCCTGGGTGGCCTTGGCGTAGAGTTTTTCATTGAGGAAAATCGCCGGCTGACCCGGGGGGGGAGCGTGGCCCTTCAAGACCTTCAGGGCCGGGAAAAAGGCGAGGTAGTCCCCGATGTTCACCGCAAAAAGAGGGCACGGCGCCGAAAAGGACCCCGAGCTCAATTTGGCGGCCCCGACCACCACGGGCTGCAACTGGGCCTCGGGGAGGGCCTGGTGCACCGAAGCCCTCACCTGATCAAAATCCAGGATGAGGGGCATTTTGAAGAATTCGCCCAAGAGGGGCAGTTCGCTACCGAACAGGGTGAAGGGGTCCTCGGACGCCGCACTGATCGACAGGTCAGCGGTCAAGCTCGATTGAAACGTCCGGGACAACCCTTCGTCGGTCCCCGAGAACACCGTGTTCCCCAAGAACAGCAACGCCAGGGTCGCAGAAAGGAACAGGGCCAACGGGAGGCGCTTTCGGAAGTACAGGCGTGTGTTCTTAAGGGCCAACAGGAATGTCATGAGCGTGGTTCTGTTGTACCCTATCGGCCCAGGGGGGTCAAGGTTTGGGTCTTAGGTCAAGACCCGCCGAAAAACCTCTGCGTACTGTCGGGCGATCGTTTCGGGGGAAAATCGTTCTG
>JGI26470J50227_1000043_pt1 | contig 55914 bp, 70 predicted proteins | sample FreactTroBogLake_FD_50227 | JGI IMG/M metagenome (IMG submission 50227)
AGTAAATCCTGATGAATTAATATCAAGAGTAATAGTGTTACCACTAGAAACGTTTGTATTAATTGCAACGATATCACCAAGAAGTCCATTCATTTCTACCATGCCGAAAGCAGCAGGAACAATCATACGAACTGATTGTCCAACTTGGTATCCGTGAGTCACCGACAATGTTACAACAGCTTGTGTAGCTTGAGTAATACTTGTAATGAAACGACGAGTTGGATAGAACAATGGATCAAAGTTAATTTGACGCCATGAACCAGTTGTACCAGCAACAATAGTTGACATATAGTCAAGTGAGAATGTTGTAGTTGAAAGTGTATTATTACCAACTGTGAAATCCATTCCACCAAGTTGTTGAGCACTTGCAACGTTAAATAATCTAACAACACTACCAGCAGCAAGACCATTAGTTCCAGTGTTTGTCACAACAGGAATAGTAGCATTTGAAATAGCAGTAATTGTAGTATTTAATTGACCAACTGGGCTATTGGAATTATCAAAAAAAGTAAATCCGTTTGAAGTGATGTACTGTTCTAAGTTTGCAGCATTTGCAGCGTTAGATTTGAAAGTAGTCCATTTAGCACCAGCAGGGTAACCAAATTGCCAGAAATATTTAACACCAACAGCTGTTGTTTGTGAAGCAGCAGCTTGAGTAATGTTATAACAAGCCATCCAATCTACACCAGAACGTAGAGGAATAGTGACATTCGCTCCAGTACTTGTAAATCGACCTTGTTGTATAATAGTTAAATCCATTATATTCCTTTCTTGGTTATGACAGAGTACAACGTAGATTCAATACCCAAAGGTCATTGAGAATACGTGGAACTTCTGCAAACTTGTAACCAACTGACGCGTTAAGAGCCAAAGGTCCATCGTACATTGGAGGACGATAGATAAATGACGCACTATACATTCTGTTACTTTTGTGACCATTTCTGGCGGACCAGGTTCTTCGACCCAGACTCTCTATGTTTCCATAGAGTTCAGACTATCGCTTCTCTTTTCAGAGTTTTCTCACTTAGTCGTTCAGGCTAATTTAAAATAATTTCTTACAATGAAGGCAAGTCTTTCCAGAAAAGTATCTGACCAGACAATCCTTTATTTTCATAAGATTCAATTTTCCAATTTTCACTACAGCAATATGTAGCTATTTGTATCCAATGAAAATTCTCTTGCTTTCCACTACCCGAAGGTAAATGTATTCCCATTAAAACTAAAACTCTTTTTCCAAACATTGGTAATTGATCTTCAATTGAAATCCATTTCATAATCTTGCCCCTTGTCACCGGTTAATTTAATATCACTACGGTTTCCAAGTCTATCAGAGAAAATTTATAGACAGCAATATTTACCGTCTTGTTCAATGCAAGCATACGCTTCCATACCGACACAAAATATGTTGTACACATTCGCGCCTAAGTTTGAAGCATTGTTTGATATTGATCCAATAGATGAAATCAAGAATCTCAAGTTACCAATTGCACCCCATTCTGAACGCAATGCATTCATAGGAGATGGATATTGATTCTTTTGAATGAATCCATCAACTGAGTCCATATCTTTAGTAAGATCTGTATGGCAAAGCGCAAAATACGCATCACGTACAGGAGCTGTACCAAATTTATCTTCCCCTTCGATGTTGTCTAAAATAGTGTATGCATTGTTTCCAAGCAAAGCACTAACGACATCATCAACGTCAGAACGTGTAAGTTCTGTTGGGTTGTCACCATTTACACCACCAACGCAGTTAATAAATGCAGCTGTAGATGCAAGCATTTGTGATGTTAGCTCATCTTCTGTTTGACGAAGAGAAACACCTAAACGAGCAGCAGCTTCATTTAAGACTGGGTCTTGGTTCTGCAATGTACAATCTGTTACTTTTATGACCATTACTGGCGGGGAGTCTTGTTATTCCTCCCTCTCTATGTCTCCATAGAGCTCGGACTATCGCTTCACTATTTTAGTGTCCACTCGCTTTAGTCTCTCAGCGTGACAAATTATTTATTTATGGTACGCTATTATATATGAATGAAAAATGGACCATTGAAAAACTTAGTTATTTAGCTGGAATCATAGACGGTGAAGGCAGCATTGCAATTGAAATTCAATCTCAAAGCATTCGTCATAACCGTAAATGTGATTATTACTCATTAAGATTAATGGTTGTTAACACAAATCTTCCATTGTTAAACTGGATTCAAGAAAACTTTGGTGGAACTATTAGGCAAAGGCCTGATGTTGAGAACAGAAGAAGATGTTACAGATGGAATATTTTTTCTCATAACGCATCTGAAATTCTTACGGCATGCCAACAATATATGATAATCAAAAAAGCTCATACTGAAGTTTTCATTAATTTTGCATCAACAATGACTCGAGCAAATGCGCGATTGTCAGATGAAATGCTTTCTTATCGCAAAGATCTATACCATCAACTCAAACATATAAATAAAACGTACTAATTTGTCTTCGCCCTTGTCACCCTCGTCTTTACGTTAGGGCTTCCAAGTCGATTAGAGCGGATTTAAAGCAGGCTATCTACTTACAAAACCAAGAAATTTCAAAGATCACTGGACTATTTATTAACCTGCTCGTTTAAGATTACGTAGGTCAATCATCTTAAACTGTTACGGCACCTAATTGAAACCGTAGAAAGAAATTTTAGCATCAATATCCACAGCAGTTAGATTCTGTGCTGGGGGAGTAACGCCAGTATTTCCTAATGGAACAAGTGCAGTATTTAATGGGTTATATCTTCGCATACGCAAAGTTGTACCACCATTACGAGGCATATTTTTTAGCATCGCAGGGATTTTATGAATCATATTAGGCACAGGTACTGACAATAGCTTATAAGAAAAGCTTTGCTGCACCGGTGCAGGTAATATGCTTGTAGTTGTGATTGACATAAGGTTCTTCCTTAAGTTATAAACAATTTTTGTCTATTTCCTTAAGATTGACGAGATCTTTGAGTATAGAAATACTCTTGCGTCATTAGGTGAGCGAAGCCTAGATTGCGCTCGAAGTTTTTGAGATAAGCGACTTCTCATTTGCGCTTGTCATTAGTATAGAAGATTTACCAGAAATTATGCAAATAAAAAGGGAGCGCCTAACGAGAGCGCCCCCAATCATTGATAGGAGTACTGTGAAGTACATTTATAAATTCTGCATCTCAACATGATTACTGTCAACTAGATGAACAAAATCCCCACCCCATCTATTGTGTTCATGTAAACTTTTCCAATAAGTTCCGAATTTTTCCCATTCATCCTTATCTTCTACATATTTTCCATTTGGATCAAATAAATTCAAATCAATAGCAAGTCTTTCAGTGTGTAAACTATGAGCAATTCCTTTACCCTCTTTAGCATATATCGCAGCCTGCTCTGGACTTCTCCAAGCTTCAGCAAAGGTAACTGAATAATCCATGTCATAAACATGATTGATTAGTATTGCGACATTCTTAGAAAAGATTGCTTGTTTTTGTTGAAGTGTCATTTATCTTCCTCATCAAAAGGTAATTTTCCCGAGAAATGATCTTCATCTAAATAAAGAGGCTCTATTCTATTGGTTATATCTTCAAAGTATTTCTGTTTACCATCAATAGGAACTATAAGCATAAATCCCATCCATCCATAAACATGACCAACAACACTTTCATCTTCTTCGTTATATACTTCACCGCTATTATTTGATCCCATTTTCTGAACAATGTAAGCCTTTATATTAAATGGTAAAAGATGAAATGCTCGACAAAATAATTTCTTAAACATAATAATTCCTATTTTTCCCGAAAGTTTCAGGAATTTTTCCTACTTTTCCTAAAACCTTGTTTTTAATTACATACTATATTTCATACGCCATCGAGGAGATATATAATCCATTTCACATACATCCTCATCATCAATATAACTTCTAATTCTAAAAAGAGATCTCATAGATCGTTCAAATTTTTCTGGATTATCTTTGCGAACCATCATTAAATAAATATGCATATTCTCTGAAATACATTCAAAGTCGAAATTAGATTCATAATAACGAGATTCTTGCGAGTTATTAATTGGCGACATAAGAATCAACAAAATGATCACCTAATAACTTTCTAGATTCTTCTTCACATTCTTTAGGAATCCTAAGAGGCTCTTTAGTTTTCCAGTCATGATAATAAATTATGAGTTTTTTAATTGCATCAATGTCACTCATGTTATGAAGCTTTGCTATTAAATTTGTTACATCACCGCAATTATGACACTTAAAACAATAAAACACTTTCTTTTTTACTGATGCAGAAAAGCTTTTCTTTTTATCGTTGCATCCATCAAAAGGACATTTTGCTTTAAAATAATGTAACGTATCATCTCCATATTCTTCATATGGAGTATCATATGCTTCAAATATCTCTTTAAAGCTAACTTTATCCTTAACGTATTCAAATAGACTCATAATGATCCTTTTTGGGTTTTAAATATGTTCAATTAGTTTTTTAATGTCCTTTACGAGCAGCATTCATCTCTTTAAGCATTTGCGCTTTTAAGTCAGGAGTTAATCCATTAGCAAATGCATTAGCTTTTGAAAGTGGACTATCGCCTTGCTGTGGATTAACTGAAGCAAGTGGTCGTGGCTTTGCAGCATTAGCTTTAGCCTTTAAAACATCTGATTCATATGCAGGCTTTTTCATTTCTTGTCCTTTTTGTTGATATAATCCAAGATTCTTTATAGTTGAATAAGCTAGCACTGCTTGGCTGTATTTATTTGTCATTTCACCAAGCGCTGCTGCTTCAACTGGATATAATTGATTAAGTTGCTCTATAGTCTCTTTATTAACTACGCTATCAATATCAGGATACTGAGTACGAAGCTTATTTTGAAGCATAATATCTTGAGATTGTTGTTGTTGCTCTCGTAGTTGCTTCTTCATTGCTTTCATTTCTTGAGCAATGTTTTTAAGTTGCTTACCTTCAACTAACGATTCTGGATCTAAACCATCAAACCAATCTTTTTCTTCTGGTTCTACTACTTGTTGTTTCGGTTGCTGGTTCTGTAATTTGGACTGCATCTCAAGCATCGCAGACATAAGTGAGTCCCGTTCTCGTTCTGCTTTTTCCTTAGCCAAACGAACTTCTCTGAAGTTTTCTTGTTGGGTTTTAGGCTTTTTAATGGCATCCACTGGCGTGGGAACTACTTCTGGTTCCTCAAAATCTTCTTGAACTACTTCTTCAACTTGTTCTGGTTCTTCTTGAACGTATTCTTCATGAACTTGTGGCTGTTCAATTTCTTTTGTTTCAACTTGTGGTGCTATTGCTTGAGGAACTCCCATTTCTGCTGGAAATACATGATCTAATGGTGGCATTTCTGGTGCTGCCCATGTACCACCTGTTGGACCTCGTCTTTTTGTCATACTTTATATTCCTTTTATTAACATTGAACCTGCATCCATAGTTTCTCCATTAAGCTTCTTACAAATCCTATGAAGATTACCATTATAATAATCTAAAACGAATTGGAGTAAACCACGTTCTGCTGGAACAACTATTTGTTTATTTTCTTTGAGCGTGAGCGCTGTTTCTTGGTCTGGAACCACCCATAAAAACTCAATAGCTTCTTTTTGAGCGTTATATTTATAAATCGTTTGATCGAACGTTGGAGTTGGACAAGATTTTGTTGCAACAAAGTAATTACGCAAAACATTTTGTAAAAGTTTCTCCTTTTTCAAAAGCGCTGCCACATAAAAATCACCTTCAAGAGCAGTTCTATTTTTACATTCATCATGCCCAGCAATCGAAGAACAGTCAACCTGCTTTAAAGCATGCTTTACACACCATTCTAGATTATCTAAATATTCTCTTTCAGTTGCACGTTGTATTTCTATGGGATCACTACTATCTGGAGTCTTTAACATGAGATCTGAAGCGATCTTGCCGACTGTCTGTTTGCTCATACTTCTCCTATAAGTTATAAAGGAAGCTGTGGATATCTAACCATCACCACAACGGTCTCACAGCTCCCCCAAAAGGACCATCCTGACAAAGGATCAGTCAAGTGCATTATATATCGATTAAAAAAAACTGCCAGCACGTGTAAGTGTACTGGCAGAGAGAGCAAGAATGAAGCAATGAAAAAAAAGAATTATTTTTTAGATTTGTGTTTCTTTTTCTTCTTAGACATTCCAGCTTCTGAAAGAGCTATTGCAATGGCTTGCTTAGGATTCGAAACTTTTTGTCCAGAACCACTATTTAAAGTTCCACGTTTAAATTCCTTCATGACAACTTCAACTTTATCTTTACCATGAAGCTTTTTGCGTTTCTTTGCACCAGCACCTAATTTATCTGGATGATGCATAGCTTCTTTAATAGCTTTTTTAACATGTTTTTTCTTAGCCATTATTTTCCTTAATTATCTAACTCGTTGAGTTTCTTGAGCTAAAAGCGTTAAATCTAATGCTTTTTGAGCAGCAGACTTTTTAGCTTTAAGATTTGCAGGAACCCCTAAAATAGAAAAAGCTATCTTAGCAGGTTTACCTTTAAGTCTTGGAGCTGCTGGCATAATAAACTCCTATGTGCTAGTTAACACCATCTACTTTATCTATCATTTCATAAGGGCGTTCTTTTTGAAAACCCTTAGGATCTAGATTAGCAACAGACATTTGTCCTTTAGGCATAAGCTCGAAGTCCATACGCTCAAGTTCTCTGCGCGGATCACGATATTTATCGTTCATCTTTTTAGCAGGTACTTTAAAAGTATTATCGATCATAACAACCTCTACTAATACTTACCGTGTTGTAGATGTTTTTTCATTTTAGCGCCATCTTCATCAAGTTGTTTATCGATACCTGAAATAGTATCATCTAAGAAATAGTCAGCATATTCGCCGCCTTTAGGCCATGGTTTATATGAGACTTCTTGTGGAAGATTAGCAACAGAACCTTTAGATTCTTTAATTTCGCTATCTTCTTCACGACGCTCTTGACGCATTCCACCTTCGTGATAACGTTTTTTCATTTTCATAATTGGACCTTTCGAAACTGTAGTCTTAAAACTACAAGGTTAATAATATACCTCTATCTATTTAGAGACATATATGTTTTAAGTCGTGCGTGAAATTATGTAAAGCAGTTATTTTTACTGTGCTTGAGTTGATGCATTTGATGGAGTACTTGCAACTTTTTCAACACCTTTTTCAGACTGATTAGCCTCTTGAGCTTTAAGTCCAGCAAGCAAACCAACCAATTGCTCTAAATGCGATAAATCCATTGACTCCAACTCTTTAAGAGCTTTAACTCTATCAAGAGTTGCAGCAGAATCTTCAGCATTCGCTTTATGTTCACGTTCAACAGCCATTGAATAGTTTTCCATAACCCTTGAATCACGTTCATGTGCAAGACCAATATTAGCTTGTCGACGACCTTCCATATCAGCCATTTGAGCTTGTTGAAGTTGCATTTGAGACTGCATTTGCATTTGCTGCATTTGTGCTTGTTGCTGTTCTTGTTTTGCAGCATTCTCAATGATCTTTTTCTTACCTTGAATAGTTGCAGCATCTAATAAATCTGCAGTCGTAATAGGAACTCCAACTTCTCGCAGTTGCAGCATCTGAGCAAATTGCATTTGTTTTTGAGTTGAAGTATTTAAACCTTCTTCCACTACCGCATTGTATTTTCCAAATGCCTTATTATAAAACTGATCTGAAGGTTCTTCTTCTTCAAGTATTCGTTTAATTTTACCAGGAGTAAAGTTAGCTTGAATAATATCAATCATAATTTCACCCAGTAACTTTTGAGATAAATCAAGTTGATCAAAAAGTACTTGAAGGGTTGTTAAACCCGCTCCCTGGCGTAGCATAGATAGAACTCCAGCTTTATCATCCATTGCTGAACCGAGTAACTCTTCATTGACACCAGAAATCTCAGTCATTTCTTGAGCAAGTAGTTTTGATAGTTCGATCATTGATGGTGGAACTTGAGGAGCAATGATCTGTTGAACATCAGACATCTGCGCATCTTCTTTAAGTGCAAGACCACGACCTTGGCCAGAAAGGAAAACATCTTTTGGATTAACTAAAGCATTCTCCTTGTAAATCCAGCCAGATGTAATTTGGGACTCAAGAATATCGAGCTCGATAATACGACGACGATTATAAAGATATTGTGCATCACGTAATCCTCGAACTACCCCTTGGACACGCCACGGGTAGTACGGCATCTGGGGATTGTAATAACCGAGTACTGGAACGAAAGGATAACGATCTGATCCCGTAGGATTTGCTGCATCGTACATTACTTTACCTTGCACTACGATTGCAAGATTGACTGTCGGCACTTCAGACTCTATAACAGTAACTGATGGATATTGAGCAAGAAAAGCTTCAAGTCCTTCTTGATTATCACTTTTCCATTCCATAGTTTCACCTGTTTGGGCATCAACTAAGAGTTTTTGAGTTCTGTAATCTCTATAATAAAATTCATCATAGGTGAGTAAGTTTTTAAATCCGTAATTGTAAGATTCTGGCATGAATTGGAATTTTCCATCTCTGCCAGTTCCTGAATCATTACTAATAAGACCAATGATCTCTTCTTCATGATCTGGAAGTAATGAAAGAACTTCTCTTTTTGTCAAGAATGATCGTTTCCATAAAGCATTACAATCAGAAAGATCAGCTTTCCTAAAATAAGGATCAATGAGAAAACTATTATAACTGCAGTTGTCTACCTTTATATTACCTGATACTGGATCACTTCTATAATCTACCCACACCTGTAAAAGATTCATTCCAGTAACTAAAGCACCATGAAATGAATTAGATATTGTTTCGAGTACGTTCTCTTGATTATTTACCCACATCATTACTTTAGTAAACTGATCAGCTGTCTGAGCATCACCATTTTCAACTGGAGTAACTATAGTTGATTTACGATTACGTCGTTGATGACCTGAGATCATATTTACAACACGACGTATTCTATTAAAGTTAAACTGTCTTCCCCGAGCTGCTGGCAAATTACCATACAAATCATTCCATAAAGTCTGATCACCTGTTTCAAATCGTGTATCAGTATCAGCTTCTGACCAAAAAGACTGATTAATTGTAATACTCTCAGCATAGAATGCTTCCATTCTGGCTAAAATACCTTTATGACGCTCAGTATAATATTGCGGCCCAAGTTGGGGAAATACCATTTTCAGTCTCCTTTATATTTAATTCTTTTCATTTTAACAGTGGACTTCCTGACTATCTTATCAGGAGACCATATAAAACAAGATTTTTTTCTACAGGAGATTACATCACAATCTGGCTCATGTGCAACCATTGATCTTGCTTGCATCTGTTGCTGTTGTGCATCGAATGATTTATTGAAATTTTTAACAGCAGTAATGTCACGTATATCTTCTTGATTTACTGGACTAAAAGCAGTTGGAATAACACCATGACCATCAAATGAACGAATTAATCTTTTACTTTTCAGCCAATTGCTGATCTTGCTTATCATTTCTTGGGTCCTATAATAGCTTCATGTTCGCAAGGATCATCTTCATTTTTAATTTCACAATCAAAATTAAATCCTTTATCTTGAATATCATCCCAATAATCATCTGGCTTATTTTTAAGAAGATTTTCAAATATTTTTTCAGTAGGAGTCCAATAAAGAATATCTTTTAGTTGGATGCGATGAGAGCGAAATCCTCCATCCATATCTTCAACTTGTCCTGAAAAGAATCCAAATCCACAAGGAGCATTCCATTCTTTATATAAAGCCATATAAATAAACATATCCTTATCAATTACCAAAACTTCTTCTTCTATTTTTGGCAACTTATCTGAACATCTATACCATTTCATTTGTCATTTCTTCCGTCCTGCATTTTGACATACACACTATCTTGATTTAATGGCAATGAAGTTATCTTATTGCCACTCTCATCGTTAATATCATATAATTGATCTACTGAAATCTTTTCATATTGAAAATCTTTTGGATCTGGGCCAGCTGCAAATGATAAAATATCATCCCATCCATAAGCCATAACTCTTGGTTTATTCATTGTTTTAATGTTCTTAGATATAACATGAATCAATAATCGCTCGATAAATGTCTCAGCAAGATAAAATCTTTGATCTTCTTCTTCTTCTGTTGTTGATGGATGAAAGTCATATACTTTACCTTTAAAAGTAATCGTAAAAGACTTGTCTTGCATCTCTAATATTTCATGCAATGTTGCATTTAAACTATCTAAATCTTCTTGAAGGCTTTTAGTTGCACATTTTAGATCATGTAACGATTCTTTTAGCATAATTTCTCACGGTTGATTTAAAAATTGAAAATGAGTCTTGTAACATTCATCACATATCTCAAATTCTTTTGCATGATATTTAAAATCTTCTTCGATAGTGAATTTCCGAGCGTCTCCATCATTAAGTATTTTCTCGCCACATTTTTCACAATCAGCATGCCAAATATGTATTGATTTCTCTTTTCTAGGAGATTGTCTTCTCATATTACGAGTCATTATTTTTTCTCAATTAATTTTCCATCATCTTCACATATAGTCCATGAATTATATTGCTTAAGCCATGGTAATTCGACTGGAGAAGCAACATAAGAAGAACCATTATTGTAAATACGCCATGCAAAACCTATATTAAAACCATAGCTTTCATTAACATGAGGAAAATGAAGTATAACTGGCTCTTGAGTAAATGTTTCATCCCAACAAAGATCTCTTTTTGCAACATCTAAACAAATAGTAAGTCGATCAACAATAAATTCTTTATGATTAGAACCATGACAATTAGCTTTATGTTTACCAAGAAATGACAATCCATATATTTTATAGTCAGGATTAAAGTCAGAATCTAAATCTTTATTTAGATATTCTTCGACTGTTTGCATTTTTGACCAATCATAATCTAATGCACAAAATTCATATATATAAATCATAACACTTCTTTCGTATCTTTTTCACCACCACAAAAAGGACAGTGGATTTTCATTTGGGCAATACCAATTAACAATTGATTTAATTTCCATTCTCAGCCTTTTTTTTCGAATCAACCACATTTTTCCACATTTTAGCAACATGAATTTGGTTATCATCCATTGGTTCAGCTGTATGCGCTAATAATTCAGTAATCCTTTTTTGTTCAACTTCTTTAAGGTGTTTGAAACAAATTGGATATTGCTCTTTATCTTTAATATTAGTCCAATAATGGGTGTAATTTTCTTTGCATTCTTCAACACAACATTTCTTAAATGGCGTTCCTCTATTTAAAGCTTCCATTAAATCTCTAATAGCTTGTAAATTAACTTGCGATTTATCAAAAACATCCAAGAACTCTTGCTCTGTCTCAAATTCTTCTGAAAATCTTTCTTTAGTCTTCTTTGTCATTTTGGGCCCTTTTGTATATTTGACTAGCTATAGCTTATGATTTATCTGTCTTTTGATAAGCTACAGCTAGTTGGTTTATTTAATTACTGCCACAGCTTGTGGCAGTAATTAAAACCTTTGATTATGATTTGTTCTAAATATAGCAGGCATTGATGAATCAGAAAAGCCATATCTGGCTTCATTATAACGATCTTCTAATGCTTTTGGATCACTATTGCTCACCAACTTAGGAAGAGCACAGCAAAGATAACGCATTGCATCTGCCGCGTGTGAAAATTGATCGTGGAGTGGATTTAAGTTATAAACCTTACGCTTATTGTCATATTCTTGTCGATAGTTCTCAAGCGATCGTAGTAGTGGTCCGCATGATCTCTCATCTATCCACATCTTTGGAAGATTACGACGAACTGCTTCAATACCATCCATAACTCCAATTGGCTTTTCAGTATACTTCACAAACGTAACACCAAGATCATGCATCATCTTCCAACGACTTATACCAGTCCCAAGATCATGAACAGCTATATCAAAAGGAGCAATATGTTTACCGTAAGTGTATTCTTTTTCCTTGATGATTTTGACATAGTGATCCAATCCCTTTTTGTTGTTCTCGTAGTAATCAATAATACGAATCTGACCGTCTCTTGATACCTGACAAAATACAATACAAGTTGAATCGTTATAACCAAGATCCCATGCAGTATGTACAGGCAGATATGGATCCCACATGACTGAGGTAATCTGATTCTTGCGACGAAGATCATCTATGCATTTACTATAAAAAGATCCCTCAACACCTAACTCAAAGGATGTCCAGAATTCCTGTAAGGCAAGATCACGCGACATCTGTCCTTCATCTATCTCTTTTTCTATCTCTTCAACTGAAATATGTTTCGTCTCATCAACTGATAACTTCTCACAAAACCAATCTTTAGATTTCTTAGCAACGTTAAATAGATCCCATAAAGCATTCTTACCACGAGGAGTTGAAACCATTAATACCCAACCATCAGAAGCCTTTAAAATAGGAATACTATAAGAATAGGCACGACTATCAGATAAGGCATATTCAGAAAACACCATACCAATAGCATTGGTACCCACCAGAGTATTGTCAAAATTGTCAGAACCAAGGATTTGAATTTGCGACCCATTAACTAACCTAATACGCATTTGCTGTTCATTACGCGATTCAATAATCTCTTCAGGAATATAATGCGTCAGTATCCGTTTACCTGAAATATCAATTGCATCCCATAAAATACGACGTCCCATCTGAAACGTTGGAAATATATAGAAATAAGTACCTATTTTGCGCGCAGCTGCACGAAGTAAAAGATTTAAAGCACATATATCTTTACCAGCACGTCGTGGCCAGATAACAAGATATTTCTTAAACGACTGTGATTCAAAAGCTTTGCATAAATTGATCTGATATGGACGTGGAGTAAAGCGATCAAATTGAGGAATATTACTTGCAACATTGTTACTCATCTAAATCTTCTTTTCGTATAGAATAAAGATGTTTATCAATTATTGACATAGACCTAAATCCAATAGGACTTCTCTCTAATTTATTTTTCGTGATACTACGCATTTCTTTCATTCTACAACGAGAACATTGAGTTGATCTCATACATATAAGTTCATTTGTTTTTCTAACGCCAATGAACCCACACTGGCATTGCGATTCATAATTACCACCACCTAGATACTTGATGACAGTCCATTTACCAAATGTTTTGCCAGCAAGATTATGTCTATCAATTAACTGTTTCTCTAAGCTTTTTGTCATTCTCTTCTCGCTCCTTTTTAAACTTCTCTATCTCTTCAAATTTAGCCTTAGCTTTTAATTTGTCTGGATCACAATCAGTACAATAACAAGGAGGAACAATGTTTTTTTCTATAGCAAGCTTATGATTAGAGACTAAAACATCAAAATACTTATCATGGTTTTCACCAGAAAACATTTTGTATAAAAGTTTGTGTGCAGGATGAATGATATCATTAATACAAGTAAGCGTTAGATGCATTACTTTTGCTCGAGCTACTAGATTCGGATCTGAATCTTCTTTGATTTGCCCTATTTTACCTATCTCTCTTTTTATTGCTTCCATATGCTCTAAAGCACCACATAAAACATCACGAACTATTTGTTCATACTGTTTTGCAGTATATTTTTTGCTCATTGCTTTTCTCCAAATGCAAAGTCTATTTTACATATAGTGCGACTAAATGCTAACTCGATGGTCAGCACAAGTCGCATGAACTATACCATTTAGAACATTAATCTCAACTGGAGCTTTACCACAATGACATTTAATAAGTTTTCCATTAACTTTTGTAATAGGTAACTCGTCGGGAAATATAACCGTAATCGTCTGTAGACGGTTCATTGAAGTAATGTGAGTAGGAGCAAATAAACATGAAAAAAAAAGAGCAAGTGTTAATAGCTTCATTATTAATCCTTTTTTAACAATTCCATAGCATCAAACCAATAAGTAACAAATTTTAAAGGAATTTTATGGAATTCTTCGGTATACCAAGTTTGATCAGCAGGACTATATTTACCAAGATTTAAATGATCAAATCCCAACTCATTATCAATAAAAATTAAAGTATGATAATTAGTTCCTTTTATTCCATTTGATGACATCCATTGCTCAGGCAATCGATCAGAACATTTAATCCATTCCATATCATTCCTTAGTTAATAGTTCTGCCAGCTTTTCTATAGCCCATAACATTATAAGACAACCAGACATTTGAAAGAACATATAGTCAAGAGGATTCACTTAATTCCTTAATCTAAATATGATCCACGTTTTCTTGGTATATGAGTGAAACAAAAACATTTAAGCTTACCATCTTTAAACTCAATCTGAACTGGCGGCTTACCACATACCTGACAAGCAACAATCTCATCGTTCAGAGTAAATACAGGGTTATCATAAAGTATTGAATCACCATCAATAATTATATCAAATTTAACAGTCATTGTTGGAAGTATTATTGTTGGTTTTGGATTGCAAACAGATTGAGAACGAGCGATCTTTTCACGCTCAATAGGGGTAAATTCTTCCAGATTAGGAATAGCAGGAACAGAGCAATAAAGTGAACTACATAATAGAACTGAAAGAAATTGTTTCATTATTACCTCATTTTATTGGATAGTGGGATTTTCAGGAGAGATTACCCACATTGCCATTTCTAGCATCTTACTTAAAGCATTCACGATTTTCGCTTTAAGTTATTAGATCATATCCTTTATTTTAATTTGTTCTTTTAGAGAATAAACATACATCTATCCATTTGCGAACAAATTCTTCTTTTACAGATACTTCTAGTTTATCTAAAGTATCACTACTTAAAATACTTTTTCGCTGAGTAAATTGATTTCTATCAACTTCTTGAACAAAACTAATATCAGTACCGTTAATTGATTCTACATAGTCTATATTTGGAAAAGAAGAAAAAGTTGCTTGTGTATATAATAATAATGCACATAATAATTTGGTCATAGATCCTTAATCCCGTTGTCGTTTGTATTCTTCAAAGCATGTTTGTTTATTTTTAACTTCAGTTATATGAATAGCTTTCCATAGCTCAAGTTCTTGTATTTCTGTAATCACATCAAGTTCTTCTTTAACACGACCACAATATTCTATGCAATCAACTATCTCAGTCTCAGTTAATAATGGATAGTTTTTTTTAATATTTACCAACAACTTAGGAAAGTATTGATCAAGCTTTCCATTGGTATAAATATCTTTAATAAATAATGGTGGCCCATCATGCTTCTTAGATGAAGCATGAATAGAAGAACCAATAACTAAAATACAGAATACTAAGTGAGTCATTGTTATCTATTTACCTCTTGGTGTTGCAGGAGCTTTACCATCACCTTTATTATCAGATTTGGCGTCAGGAGTAGGAGCTTTTGGAGTTCCACCAGTTCCACATGGAATTGAATTGATAGTCATTGCAGTAAATAATGCAACAACAGCTAATGATTTAAACTTTGTCATTTTGGGCCCTTTTATTGAGATTAGTAATATATTACTTAGTATACTCTTCCATAACATATATATGCAACAAAAAACCCGCTAGAAACCTGAAAGAAACTAGCGGGAACATTTTAAAAAACTTTTAGAAAGTTTCATGAACTCTATTACTCTACCATAAATTCTTTAGGATCTTCAGAAATAAAATCAGTATTTTCAAGCGTCCAATCATTTGCTATTTTCATACGCTCTTTTAAAACATCTTCAGATAAATCAAGATGTGGACTCATGTCTGATTGTTTAATAAATTGATCCCACGTAGCATCTTCTTTTAACTTTCTAAGTTGCCATCGATATATACCATGAATAGAAACATATAAAACTTTTCTATTCATTATTTTCCTTTATTAATTCGTTATAATCAAGTCCAGGTAATTGACCTAGAATGATCTGAGTTGGACGTTGTTGTTCTTCTCCTGCTTTAGCTATCTCTTTTTTAGCATCTATCTCATCTTGTCTAGCTTGTGCATATATTGGATCATAAAAGTAAAGAGTTTTAAGTACCATTGAGCTTTCTATCTTTCTTTCCATTGCATTAAGTTCTCTACGATCGCCTATACATCTCATAGCATATTGATGAGCTGCTTTTAGATCTGGATACTTAGTGGTCCAATCGTAGAATTGTTCAGAAGCAAGACCATGTAAGCGGAAGAATTGATTAAGCTTGTAAGCTTTCTCTTCTACTTCTGCCCATTGTACTAATGCCTTACCAAGACGGTCTATAAAACCTTCAGTTGCAGGCTTCATTTTGAAGTCTCTCATATCTTTATAATCACCAATATACTTAGTAGGAGGCTGTCCACTTAGTTCGCGGTCTTTGCTCGACTTCTCAAGAGAGTTAATGTTATGTTTAGAATTTTTCATATCTGTCTCAATGTAAATTCGGTTCTTGGTTTTTCGTCGTATATTTTTTTTGCTGTGATTGCTGCGATGATACAGTCATCATGATATATAACGTTAGAGCATATGTCAGCTACATATTTTATAAGATTGTCGAGATCTGATTTGAAGGTATGGTGAGTTCCGTAGAGTGTTTGTCTTCGTTTTGCTGATATTGATAGGGGTGTTTTCATATAAAATGTTACATCGAGATGAAGAGGGCCTTCGAGAAATGGTTGATTGTTATATTGTGCAGCTAAATTGAGTGATGCGACTAATTTTGAGTTCTTTTGAGAGTCATAGATCTTTTTGGCTGAAAAGCGGGGACGAGCTAATGGTGTTGGATCTCCTGGTATTATAAATATCTTCATTACAGATACTCCATTAATTTGGTTTATGATCTCCACAATAAGCTTGATAAGATGGATTACCACCACTCATAATTACTTCTAATGTATTGGGGCATTCTTTAGTCATGGTGCAATATTCATTACCTTCATATTTTATATATTCAATAGTGCGATCATAGTTTTTTAATTTCATTCCAAGATCAAACATCTTACATTGTTTTTCGGTTAGTTTTTTAATACCATCCATAAAATATGTATGATATTCTTTGTTTACTGGGTGTGTTTTTAAGCCGAGTGAGCTTGATTGATCTAGATAGTTTCTAAATTCATCGACTGCTTGACCATCTTCTTTTGTGTATTGTAAAGCATTTGCTTCATTTAAAGTTTCTATTTTAAGAAGGTAATATTCTTTAAGTCTATTTTGGGTTTCTAAGCTATTATTTTCTTTTAATATCATTATTGTCTCCTATTTACATATTATGCGCCAGGAAATTTAAATTGCGCAAAAAACGGATGAGCTTCTTTTTTACCAAGATGTTTAATTGGACGTTGGCTTTGTAATTGTTTCAATAATTCTTCTTTTTGTTGTCTTATTTCTTTTTGTTTTTCTTTTGATGATTTATTAATATCATTCCATTCTTCATCAGTCAATTTATTGATTGGTATCTTTTTTAAATCCATATCTCTCTCAAAATTACTCGAATAATTAAAAAATAATAGCTCGGCGAAGGTCGCGCGATCATCAAGTCCGCCGACGGCTTTTAACTTAACAGTTAAAGAGGAGAAAACAGAAGAATTCTGTGCACTGTTTTTTTCTTCTTCTTTAATATTTATATTATCATTATATATATGTAGGACATTTGAACTATAAATACCATCTAGAACGCTTATTGTCCAATTTTTAAGAGCTGGAAATATTTGTTTATATTTCTCAGAAAACTTTAAAATCATAGAATTGATTTGATAGAGACTTGGCTTAAGCCATCTCTTTTTGTCAGTGATTAAATATAATTCTTTTAATTCTGTCATCCATCGACCGATGGTTCTGACACATACACCAAAATACTCTGCTAATCGACCATATGACGGAAATAGTACTTTAAAATTACAACGAAGTTGCAGCATGTAATTATACAATTTTAGAATATTTTCATTCTTTATTGAAATTATCGCTTGCCATAGGTCTTTTTCTGTTATATAGTTAGTCATGTATTAACTCCGTAGAGGGATTTTATACAATCGTTAATTCAATCTAGTAAATTGAATTAACAAAGGGGTTTAGGTCAATAAGTAAAGAATAAAAGATCGGCTAACGCTGGTCTTTTTCTTTTTAGGGGGTGATTTGGGAAAACCAAATCAAGATTTATATTACGCCTCTAGATCTTGTTTGGCAAGTGATTTATGTTTTTCACAATAAGCCTGAATAGTATCTCTTACATTCATTAATACATATTTCTCTGTACAATCTTTTACCGCATTACAATATTCACCAAATTCATGAGCTTCCCGATTCTGAATAGCAAATGCATAATTAAATCCAATTTCCCATGCCTGTTTTTGAATATCTGTTAATGATTGAAATGCAATACGTTTAATTTCAAGATCTTTAGCATCATATGCTGGTAATTTATCAAAAATTTTAACCGCTTCTAAATCTTCTGGAGAAGCATTTAATAATTCAAGCTTATCCCTTAATTCTTTTTCTTTAACATGACATTTTTTAATAACATCTTTATATTCTTGTGACAATTCTTTCATATGCTCCCATTCAATTATTGATTAATCTTATCCAATAATGCCTGTAAATCCTGTTTCTTGTAAAGTCTATACCGACTAATTGGATGCCTAGTAGATGATATAAAACCCTTCTTTTCCCAGTTTTTTATAGTCTGCTTACTAATACCAAGGGCTGCAGCAGCATCTTTTACTTCCAATAATTCTTTCATATTTACCTCAATTAAAGTTATCCATTATTAATAGTATATATGATAAAATAAGTTTGACAATGTTTATATATGTGTTATTATATAAGTAGTAAGTAAAACCAATATTTAGGAATCAAAATGCATTACAGAAAAAAATTATTCGCAAAATATCCAGATCTGTTAAAAGCTCATGATGATATGGAATATTCTCATACAGATTGGCTATCATTAAAATATAATACTATTAGAGTGCCTAATCCAAATGGCGAAATCATTGATGGATCTGATTATTGCTTGACTAGTTGTCCTATTGCTAGCGACAAAAGACATGATGTTTTTAAGAAAAAATTTTCTTTTTATCAAAAATTATATGATAAATATAAGAAAAAAGAGCATCCAGCTTGGTGCTTAGTATGGGATGAAAGCCTTAAGTCTGTTCAAGATAGAATAATCTGCGCTCATTAATAGGAGCCACATGAAATTACCAAATGAAGGATTCATATTCAGATTAGGAATCTAAAATGAATTGTTTTCAATGCAATAAAGAAATCACTATTTGCAAAAAGATTCTAAAAAGAAAACTATGGGATCCAGGTTTTTGTAGCTATGAATGTTGCAGACAATATAAAAGAAAAGAATTCAAAGAAGACAGAGATTACATAAATAACTATCCAAGAATATTTACTAGAAGATTTCTCATAGCATGGATATGTATTTATCTAATAATTTCTTTAATAATATTTGGATTCCTATATTTAATAGGATTTATATGAAATTACCAGATGACATCAAACAAGCAATCACTAAAGAACTTATCGATGAACTTCATGAAGATCTCATACATTTCTGTTTAAATTGCAAAGCAGATATCACAGCAAAAGAAATGCTTTGCTCAAAAGAGTGTATTGAAGAAGATTTATTAAGAAATTGGATGAAATCTGATTTATATAAACAAGAACAGGAAAATAAATAATGAAAACGCCACATTCAATGATTATGAAAATAGTATTTAATAGCCATACAGAACACGAACTTATGAATCAACTTGAAGAAAAAATAATGGATGCAATTAGCATTTTTCATAAAGAACATAAAAAAATATGGCAAATTAATATCAAGAAAAATGTAGATCATGATACAGAAATAACTAAACAGTTAGGTGGTACAAAATAATGTCACAATTAATGTCAGATCAAATAGACCAACTCGAAAAACATAAAATAGAAGCTAAAGTCAATCCATTAGCAACATTTGAAGTTATTTCATATCATTTAAAAGAAATAGAAAAACTTACAGATCTAATTGAATGGCATTTAACACAATCAGATATATTTGATTATTCTGAAAAATTTCATGAATATTGCTTAGAAAATAAGGAATTAAAACCTTTATATCTAAAAATAGCAAAAACCACTAATTGGATATAACTATGGAATCATCAAATAAACTAATGTCTGATAATATCAATGAACTTGCAACAGCTTTAGCCAAAGCTCAGGGTGAAATGCCCACAGCTAAAAAGAATTCAAAAAATCCATTCTTTAAAAGCATGTATGCAGACTTCGAATCAATTACAGAAGCTATTACTCCATCATTTAGCAAATATGGATTAAGCTATAGTCAAGAAATAGACGAAGAAGAAAATGGAAATAACTATCTTATAACGTTTATTTTACATTCTTCAGGACAATGGCTTAAATCAAGAGCTCGAATAAAACCACAAAAAGAAGATATTCAGTCTTTTTCAAGTTATATTACTTATCTTAAACGTATTTGCTTATCAGCTAGTACAGGAGTAGCAACAGGTGAGGCGGATGATGATGGAGAGGCTGCAATAGTTCGAAATGAACCATCACGCACAGTTAATCACTATCAACAACCATTAGTTGAAAAGATAAGCAACGATCAATTAAAACAACTTGAATATGAACTTGATGGATACCCTAAAGTAGAAGCTCAAACCATAACAGCTCTCAATATTAATGATATAGAAAGTATGCCAAAATCAGAGTTCATGAACTCTTTAAGTAGAATACGATACTTAGTGCAACAAGAAAAAGAATTAAAAAATAAAAAGTAAATTTAGGATTAATAATGAATCAAAGCGAACTATTTCAATCAGCAGAAGAATTTAAACAAGAACAAGAAAACATAATTCAATTTCTAAAAGATAATGATTTATACAATAACGAATCTTATATCTTAAATCTTCATGAGAATTTAAAACCTCTTTACTTAAAAAAAGAAAGCTTAGAAAAAGTCATAAGCGCTAAAGCTTTATGCTTTGGAAAAGATTATGGATCTGATTTTGTATCAAAATATAACATCAGAAATGAATTAGTATTTTCAGTAAGAAGTGCAATAAATATACCAAACCAAAGATTTTTAATTGCATTAAGATCTTCAGATTTAATAGGAACGATAAATTTGTGATTAAAAAAGAAATAATATGGTACAAACCATCTGAAAAATTGCCTGAAGCTTTTATTAAAGATGGTCAAGAATATTATAAAGCTGTTCTTTTGTTGTATAAATATGAAAGTTATGAAAAACCACTTAAATATATAGTTGCAACTTATATCTCAGAGATCAGTGATAAAAAAGATGTATGGCTTGAACATTTTACTGAAAAAGATAATTTTTTAGAAATGCCTGATTATTGGTCATACTTAAAAGATTCATATCCAGATTGAAAGCACTTAACCGAATAAGAGAATTAGCTCAACAAGAGCAAGAATTAAAAAGCAGAAAGTAGATTATATGAACTCAGAAGATCTTATAAGAATGTTACTACAAATGACTTTTATATTATTTTTAATTATTTCCGTTGTTTTAACATTATCAATAATGCCAATAATATTCATTTGCATATATAAAGTTTTTCGTTGGATTTTATGATTTTTAAATAGGAGTTTAAATGAGTAATGAAACACGAATAATTTTGAGGCATAGCGAACCCAATTTATTGGACGAGTCATCTTATGGCACCGCATGTAAAGTTATCAGAGATAAAGACTATGATCTATATGTGCAGATTCAGAAGAATGAAGATGAAAAACCTAATTGGTTATTTATTGGAACGTTTACTGATGATAGTTTAATTCAAGAGGAAATCGAAAACATTTTAGGAAAATAGATGGATTGTAAAAAATGTCATAAACCAATGGATATGAATGTTCAAAATGAGATTGTTAAATATTGTAGTCCACCATGTTATAGAAAATCAATTAATCCAAATTATGATAAAAATAAATTAAATCCATGGGCATTGATTCCAATAGCTATAATATTTTTAATAATCTCTATTATTTTTGGAAAATAAATGAAACATTCATTAATCGCATGGTTTATACTAACTATTCCATTTATTGGATTAGTCTATAAAAAACAACCAATTAAAGTGCAACGAGTTTATGAAACTTTTGAAATAACAGATAAATAGAAGTCGAAAAAAGACCCCTAAATTGAAATAAGAACCGCAATAAACAGTTCTTATTTCAAAATTGGTGTACTTACAAAACTGAGAAGCTTTCTCCTAGCTTCAAGGACGTGCCTCATGTGATTTATTTGGTAGTTATCACATGGGGCTTTTTGTTACGAGTTTTTCTAGCTAGATAATATTGTTATATTAACTATCATTCATAATATGCATCTAATCGATATATCCGTCAAGATTTAGCTACAGGCCCAGGAACTGGAATCTGCTCACCAATCTCTTGTTGAATCACATCTTCAGCTACCACTTCTACTACGCTGCCATCTTTCCATCCAAGACCATATTTAACACCAACAATAGCTGATAAACATGCCATTACTAATACTAATTTGATCCATATATTACTAATTGAAGGTAATTGAATCATATAATTCCTTTCTATGAACTAATATATTCGGTCACAATTATAAGCCCTGAACTACCAGTACCACCAGTTTTAGATGCGCCACCATTTGCTGAAACAGCACCTCCTCCACCAGATCCATATCCAATACCAGCATTACCATTTGCAGCACCAGCACCATACCAAATACCAACTCCACCAACACCATATAATGAATTAGCACCATTTCCAGAAAGACAAGCTACTCCAGGAGGAGATGCTGAAAAATTTTGGCCATTACCACCATATTGACCCTGGACATTACTATCACCACCGCTTGCTGTTCCACCAACAGCACCAATAATAGTATATGTAGCCGATAATGATCCTCCAGAAGCACCACCAACTCCTCCATTACCAGTAAGAATAGAACCAAAAGTAGTATTGCTACCAGTAGAACCAGTTGCATTTCCAGAACCTCCAGCGCCTCCAGCTCCAATAGTTACTGCTTGAGATGCACCAATATCAGTAGCAGTTAAATTAGCTTTACAATAGCCACCAGCACCAGCTCCAGCACCCGTATAAGCTCCTCCACCACTATTACTCGCAGCTCCTCCACCACCTCCTCCACCACCAAGACATTCAACTTCGCAAAAAAGCATGCCTGCCGTTGGCGTATATGTTCCACTTGTAGTAAATGTCTGAACATTAATAGTATTGAATCCAGAAGTTGCAGAATTATCTACCCAATGAGGCAATTTACCCGCTCCTTGTGATGTTAAAACTTGACCAGATGTACCTAGAGAACCAACTGTTTGAAGGGCATCAACATCAGTTACACCACCACAAACAACCTCATAAGCCGCAATACTGTCATCACCAGTTCCACCGTTTGGTACAGTAATGGGCGTAATAGATCCAATTGGAGCAAATTGTGGCAAGGCTCCAGCTCCTTGTGAAGTTAATATATCACCAATATTTCCTATAGATGCAACAGACTGCAAAGCTCCAGTTGAACTGGTGCCACCACATACAGGAGTATATGCAACAAATGAACTTGCTGATGTGCCACCAAACGGAACTGTTAAATCGTTGAATCCTGGATCAGCTCCAGCTCCTCCAGAAATAAGTGGCTGACCACTTGTTCCATGAGGAATGGAATCAATCGTTGGAGTTCCTGTACCAACCAATAATTCATGATCAGTATAAGTAACTGCGCTTCCAGCATTAATCTGAACCCATGTAGCAATACCTTGAGCCTTAGACATCAAAACCCATTCTTGTTCAGATGGGCCAGTTGCTTGATAAGGCACAATCCAACGATCACCAATATTAAAACCAACATAATCATTCGTAGTTGGTGCACGAAGTAAAACAACTTGATTTGGAGGAGTAGGCTGAGCTATTCCGTTGTAGGCCAATGGACCACGATATGCCATAATTATTCCTTATTAATAGGTAAATGAAGAAGATGAAGGCACAGATGATATTACGTTCCATATTCCATATGTACTATTAACACAAACCATTTCTATAGCAGCAAATGTAGTCGTGCTAGTAAGAGAACCACCAGTTCCAGTTACTGTTGATGATCCATCAAAATTAATATGATTATTTGCATTTTGAGCAATAATCCAATAACTACCAGAAGGGCCTATGTCAGTAATACGAAGAATATCTCCAACAGTACACACAGTTGGCAATGTAAGCGTAATATTAGAAAATGGAGCACCATTCACTATATAGCCATTATTAGACACCATATCCTGACCGGTATTAATATTAGTCCAAGTAAAACCACCACCAGGAAATGCAGCAGATCCCATTTGACCAGTTGCTGAATTAATAATAACTGCTTGATTAGTTCCACCACTAGGAGTTACACCATAAATACCAGAAATATATGTAGCTGCTAATTGTTGAGAACCAGTACCTGTACCCGAACCGATACGGCACACATTTGACTCAGAAGCAACCCCATTATTATTAATCATAATATTACTTGATTCAGAGCTAAGATAATTAACTCCAGCATTAGCCCCTAGGCAAGTATTTTGACTACCAGTTTCTATTTGCGATAATGCACTATTTCCGCATGCCGTATTATATTCACCTGATGTTAAAACTGTTAAGCAGCTTGCCCCAAGTGTACTATTTGCAATACCATTCAAAGTAAAATTACCAGCAGATGGGCCTACAAATATATTACTATTGGACCCATTATATGTATGAAGAACTGAAATAGAATTAATAAGTATTTGACCATCTGTTGAATCAGTTGCTGATATCAATGATAAATTACCTGTAGTAATTGAAAGATTTTCTCCACAAGTATTATTAATTGAATTGTTTATTGATGTTGTCATAATATTTCCTTACGAAACAATAGTAAAATTACCAACAGATGATAAAACTAACCATTTTAAATTAGCAGTAATGCAAACCATCTCTATGGTATCTCCATAAAGCGTATTAGTAATAGATCCTCCAGTTCCCGTAGCCGTTACAGATGAACCAAAAACTATAGACTGACTTGCATTTTGAGCAATAATAAAATAACTACCAGAAGAACATACACTAGCAACGCGAATTACATCTCCTAATGATGAACTAGTTGGCAATGTTAGCGTAGTATTGGAAAATGGAGCAGCACTTACAATGTAACCATTATTAGATACTGCTGATTGATTAGTACTAATAGCGCTCCATGTAAAACTAGTAGGAGTCGGTATAGAAATATTCGCTTCATCAACAAGATAATATTGTCCTTCAGCAGAACTCCATACAAATGAAGCTGATTGATATGCATTATTTAGAACAAATGTAGTCGCTCCATCAATATTAATATCACTAGAAACACTACTGACGGTAATATTATATGTTCCCGCAGACCCAGTTGAATCTTTAACAGTCCACATTTGTCCATCAACTGTAGGTGCTTCAAGTAATAAGACTGAAACAGGTGCTGCAATCGTAACAGTATCTACTAATACAGTTTCATCAGTCACCTGAACTGTATAAGGAGTAGATGCAGTATATGTGGTTGATAATGGAATCGTCGTCATAGCAGAAGTTCCATTTCCAACTACCAGACCAGTCAAACTAACTGCCCCCGTTCCACCTTCTATAATTGGAATCGGACTTTTTCTTTTATAAGCCATTAAAGTCTCCTAATAAAGTTCATATGAAGTTGCGTTACCAATAATATTTACTGATTCATATGCTGTATTCATAACGAATGTAGTTGCACCATCAATATCAACAGTTCCGCCAGGTGTTGTAATAGTAATATTATGAGCATTTGCATTACCTGTTCGATCTTTTACAACAAATGTCTGACTAAGAGTTGCAGCATTAGGAAAATTTAAAGTAATTGCACCACCAGAACAATCAACACTCAAATAATAATCAGTTGAAAGAACGGTATACGGACTCGTAGCAACATTTTTATAAGCAATAGCAGCATCAGTGGCAGTAATAACAATCGTGTTGCCTGAAGCAGATGTTGCTATACCAGCACCACCATTAATATTAATTATTCCACCGCTTGAAGTAGCAGAACCACTATCAGCATCAAATGTTTCAGGAATTCCACCAGTAACTGAGATAGTAAGTGTATTAGTCCCAGGATTATCAGTAACTAAAACATCTCCTGTACCAACGATATTTATATTACCAGAACCATCTGGACCAACTGCTCCACCACTATTACCAGTAAGTTTTGCAACTCCACCAATAGGAACAACAGAGTTAAGAGGATTTAAAATAAATGACATAGTCTCTCCTTAAACTGGGGTTACGCTGCTCACTTGAACGAAGCCGCTTGAGGGTGGAGTTGATCTATATTTACACCAAGCTGATTCACCAGCAGATATTTGAACTGAGTTTGTTACCATATCAGATGCAATAATACCATTTGGCGCAAGTGAAAATGTTGTAGTCAGTCCATCGTAACTAATAGAAAAATCTATAATCTCATTGGTGAAATTTTGAACATATAAAATACTAAATGATGCAGCAAAAGGCGCACCAATAATCGTAAATGAACTGGTAATAGCCGAATAGTTAGTTTCAAGAGCAGTCTCAAACTTTCCTCGGACTATACCATTTGTAGTTGGCAAAGCCATAATAATCTCCTAATTTGGACAATTTATTCTATATCCTTCCAGGTTAAATTATGTTTAATGTAATGGATACAAACGTCTGAAACATTATAATCATTCGATAATCTAGTAGAAGAAACACCAAGTTTTAACATTTTTCTAATTTCTAAAACTTGTTCTTTGCTAAGTTTAGCCTTAGAAACTGTTCGTTTTTTTTCTGCCATGTCTCGCATATTATCAGCATTAGTTCCTAAAAATAAATGATCAGGATTCGAACATGATGGATTGTCACATTTATGACACACAAATAATCCTTTAGGTATATCACCATTATGAATTATCCATGATACTCGATGAGCTTTTTGAGATTTCGCTCTAAACATTAACACACCATATCCATCAACTTTACAAGCATTCCAATCCCAGCAATCATCATTTTTGATCACATATTTATTAAAACGAATAGTTAAATCTTGTAACATTTCATTCCTAGATTGAGAATTCCATCTACTATGTAATCGTTCCATTTTTTCGTGTCCTGTTTTTTTTGACAAACACGATTTAGAACAAAATCTAGCAGCTGGTCTCCTTGAAGGATTATATTCAAAATATTTTCCACAATTATCACAATCTTTACCTAGTTTCATAATACCTCTATATTGATTAAACATAGAGGTATTATATCAAGTTACTTAGAAAATTCTAATCATCATGCAGCAGAAGTAAAGTAAGTCCAAGTTGTTCCAGATCCAGAAGAATTATTGATATACAATCTTGTAGTTGTAGTTGCAGCAGCGGTATTAGTATATAAAGATCCTTGAGGAGCACTTACTGTTCCAGAAGGAGAACCAGAACCAGCAATAATATAAATACCACCTACTTCTAGGAAAGTAGTAATAACAACAGGAACTGTTGACGGAGTAGTTAAAGTAATAGTTGTATCAGCAGTAGCATTACCAATAACCACAGGTACGCCATGAGCAGCTGTTGCAATATTGACTCCACCAGCACCTCCTGTACCCCCTAAAACAGCAACAGATGAAGAAGAATTATTAGATCCTAAAGTAAGAGCTTTTGCTCCAGCACCTGTAGCCACATTTACTGTGGTTGCAGCAGCATCATCAGATATAGCAAGTAATCCAGTACCAGAAATAATATCAATTTCACTATTTGTTGATTGAATTGTAGTACCACCAGATCCAGATACAAGTGTTAATGGAGTAGCGCCAGTAGCATTACCGATATTAATAGTAGTATCATGTGAAGCTTGTCCAATATTAATAGATCCAGCTCCACCAGTACCACCATCAATAGTAACAGAAGTTGCACCAGTAACGTTACCTACTTGAATTGGTTGTGCTACTGCATTTGTACCAATACCAATCCCGCCAGATCCTGAATAGAGATCTACAGAAGTAGCCCCCGTTCCATTACCAATGACCACAGGTACCGCATTTGAAGTTGTAGCAATGTTAATTGCACCAGCTCCAGCTGTACCAGCTTGAACAGAGACAGAAGTTGTTGAGTTGTTATTACCTATAACAACAGTTTTTGCAGCAGCCCCTGTAGCGATATCTACAGTTTGCGCAGAAGCATCATTAGCAATAGCCAATGTTCCTGTACCAGATTTAATAGTTAAAGCACCATTAGTTGCAGTAATAGCTAAAGCACCAGAACCAGACTGTAAAGTAGTTGCAGAAGTAGAAGAAGCAGACCCGAAAGTACAACTTTTTGCAGCAGCACCAGCACCAACTTTTACGGTAGTTGCAGCAGCATCATTAGATATATAAAGATTTCCTGTTCCAGTTGTTATATCCATTTCAGTATTAGTTGTTTCAAGAGTCGCACCACCAACACCTTGAAGAACTAAAGTACCTGCAGCACCTGAAGCGCTTAAAGTAATAGCACCAGCTCCTGAATAAGTAGCAGTTCCTAAAATAGAACCACCAGTAGTATTTAACTGTAGATTTTGAGATGCTCCTGTAACATTAATCTGAGATGTTAAAACACCTTCAACTAAAAATCCTCCAGAGTCAGCATTTAAAGTGATAGCAGAATTACTTGTAGAAGCAGGAGCTTCAATATTAATACCACCAACAGCAGCCTGTAGATTAATAGCTGTAGCACCAGTTCCTTGAAGTGATTCAATTAAAACAGTTTCAGATGAACCACCATTAGCTTCTAAAGTAATTGCTCCAGCTGCATTATGTGTTGATGTTAAAACAATAGAAGATGCATCAGAAATAGAAAATGCACCATTAGCAGTGAATGTACCATCAACTGTTAAAGCTTCTGAAAAAGTTGCATTACCAGCAACAGCAAGAGTTCCACCAAGTGTAGTGTTACCACTCGCTTCAACGTTTAAAACTGTTCCACTACCGCCTGTAAGTGTTAACGATGACTGTGATGAAGATCCAGAACTCTGCGCTTCCCAGTTACCAGCAGATGTTAAAATATAATAAGCATTTTGAGGCTGATTTACCCATAAAGTTCCCAAAGGTGCTTGATCTGAAGCTGTAGGATTTCGTTGAGCAATAATAGGAAGTACAGCAAGAGTCTGAAGGGCATTATCTAACCCATACCCTACTGTTGAACGTCGCGTAGTTGACATAAAGTCTCCTTAAAAAACATATGAAAATTTTACATATGCATTTAAAGTCGTGCGCAAATATTTAGCAAGAAAAACTTGACTAATTTATATATTTATATATATTTATAAATGAGGTGAAGATGAAAACATTGAAATCAGAAAAAGCTTTATTGATACATATAACAGTTCAATTACATCACGAGATAAAAAAAAGAGCTTTAAAGAGAAATATGAGCATGAAAGATTATGTGACATCCATAATCAACGACCAAATAAAAAAAGAAAAACAGTATGAATAAAAAAGCATTGATAATTGGAAGTTTAATCTGGGGATTTGTAGTAAGCATAATTATATTTAGAACAATATTATTTCAATACTAATCCGTAGGTGAAATTATGGATTGTGAAAACTGTAAAATATTAGAATCAAAGGTTATAGGACTCGAAGATGCAATAAGACATTCATCTCGTTATTTACTTGGAGGTTCACAAGAAAATAAGGAATATCGAAGAAAATATTATGAACTTCTTGCTGAAAAGAAAACTTTATTTCAATATATTAAATCATTATTTCAATAGGGGAAATTATGGAACAGTGCGCATGGTGCAAAAAAGAATTTATTGAATTATTCATGTGGGATCTTGATGGAGATTGGGGTTGGTGTTCAGAAAAATGTATTCAAGCGGCAGAAGAGCGTGGAATACAACAATCGGAATCTCAACAAGAGGATGAAGGCCATGAATGATATAATCGCTTTCATAGCCATCATTGTTATAGTTTGTAATGCATTTTATATATGCAGCAAAGAAGATTAATCAGCAAATTCATAATCACTAGGATTTAAATCGGTTGATTCAAATTCATAATCATTAGGATTTTCTTTTTCATATTTTATCGCTTGTTTATTTAATGCATATATATCTTTTAATAGTCCAGACTCGGATCCTTTAGCAGCATCAGCAGCAATATCAAAAAGAATCTTTTGACCTTGTTTAGTTGATCCAAGATAATTTATAAATCTTCCAGCTCGTACAATTTCTGTACCGGTTTTTGCTGCCAAAGGAAGAGAAGCTATTCCTGCAGCAATAGGACCACCTGTTGCTCCAGTTAAAGCAACTAATGCAGCTTGAGATAAGGGGCTTTGAGCAACTTCATAAATCTTTCCTTTAGGAATTACCGAAGTTATCATCTTAGTAAGATTTGGCTGCCAATTTTGAAGAGTATGAATTTCATCAGCTACTTTACGAGCTTTATTCCATTCAGGATGATTCTTCCCAATTGCTTCTAATTGATTTTCTATAGTGTCTCTAATTTCTGTAAAATATTTTCTAACTGATTTATCTGACCATTGATCAAATAATTTATTAGCTTCTATTTTAGCATTTGCTAATTCTGCTGCTGTACTATTCGGAGTAGGAAATCTTCTTTCTAAAGTTTGAATCTTATCTAAAATCTCTTTTTTATCAGTTGTACTTGGAGCAGTATCAAGACTTAATTTATGTTCAACTTCTCTAAAACCAGATTTTAATGGCTCTGTTTCTGTTTTTATATCTTTACCTAAAATATCTTTTTCTTTATAAAGTCTATTTTTTTCTTTATTTAAAGGAGATATTTCTTTAGGAGAAGTAAGTCTATTTAAAGTAGATCCTTCTTTAACCTTTCTATTGATAAATCCAGAAAGATTTTTAAATCCTTTATCAGCCAAAAAAGAAGCAGCTAATTTAAAAGCAGGATTATCAGTATGTTCTTCAGCGGCTGCGTAACCAACAGAACCAGGAATAGATTTAGCAAAACTCATAGGCAAAGAAGAAAGTATTTGAGGAATGCTACTAGTGCCAGCTGAAGCAATAAGTCCTGGTAAATTTTCAGCAGAAATTTGAAGACCACGACTTAAAAAATTTTCAGGCTCAATAGAACTTTCACCAAACTTAGATTTAACTCCACGTTCTATTTTTTGAGATATTGGTTCTGATTGAGAAGTTCCAATATCAAGTCTAGCTTTAGATTCAGGAGATAATTGATTTATGATAGGAGCTAAATGTTTTTCAGATGAACGTTGTAATCTTTGAGAGGTTTGGCTTGGAGCTTCAGCAAAATTAGTAATACCTTGAGCAGCTCTTGTTCCAAGTCCTAATAAAAATTCACCAGCTCTTTGAGTTTTAGATTTTATAGGCTCTTCATCAGCAAAATCATAATCATGGGGATTTAATTGTGCCATAATCATCCTCTTTTTTTAGCTAATCTATAACGATTCTGTGATGAATCCCATTTCATTACTTGTCCAGTCGCAGGATCTTTTTTGATATCTCCAACATACTCATCATTACTCGAACCACTTTGTGCTTGTTGTTGCATTGGCTGAGATCCACCAAGAGACATTTCAATAATTTTATCTTCAAGGTCTACTGGATACGTACCTCCAGACTGTTTTTTAATATCTGAAATACTTTTTTGTATTCCTCTTGCCTCATCTCTTTCAGCAATAATATCTTCAAGCAAGCTCTTTTGAGTTTCATATGGCTGATCCAGTGCTGATTTAGATGAAGCTGCAAGTTTTGTTAAAGCTGCACCAGATCTAAATCCACTACCCGCAGCTTCAGCAGCAGCAACCTTTGATACAATTTTATTGTAAGCAGCTTCTAGTTTTCTAACTTTTGCACTTGCTATTGGGTTATACTTTTGGCTTACCAAGTTAAATGGAAAACTTGGAAGATCTTTTTTAGCTTCTTCTAACTCCTTCAATGTGTTTTCTGCTAAATTACCCAACTCATCAACTGCTTTGTACTTCTTATGAAATCCTTCAAGAAATTTATTAACACCTTTTCGAGCTTCTTTGTCTTCAGCAACTTTTCTTCCAGGAACATATTGATTGAATTGTGGCTGAGCAGATTGTCCTTCTGCTGTAGGCTGTTGTTGTTGTCCTGCATTAACTCCAACTTGGAGATTATCTAAAAGATGACGAACACTTTCTGGATGAACTTCTTCCAGTCTAGCAAATGATTCAGCTAGATCAGGACTAATGCTATAAGCTCTTTGATAATTCTGAGCAACCTTACTACGATTAATTTCTTTAACTTTATTTTGAGCAAGAGTTTGAAGTCCTTGAGCAAGCCCTGATCCAAGACTTTGCCCTAACATTGCATTTAAGTTTTGATTCGGTATTAATTCAGGCATTATTTATTACCTCCAAGATACAATGATAATAATTTCAATAAGTCAGGAAGTCCCTGACCAAGACCACTCGCAAAGTTTTGTCCAAATCCAGGAGCTGCTGCTTCTATTTTTGTATCATATTGAGGAGTAAGACCAAGATTTAAAAGATCTTTATTAAATCCTTGCTGTTGAAGATTATACCCTTGTTTTAAACCAGAAAGTCCTAATTCTAAATCTTTACCAGCTGATGCAAGTTGACGTCCATAAGCACCTGAATTTACACCGCCACCAACATTAGAAAATCTTTGAGCAATTGATGGAATTGTTTTTCTTTCAAAGTCTTGTCGCGCTTGTTGCTCAATAGGAGCAAAATCAAATTTATTTCCTTGTAAGCCCTGAAAACCTTGCTGGCCTATTTGATTTAAAAGTCCTATTTGCTGAGGATTAAATCGGGGAAGTTGATGTATTCTTGATGGAGATCCTGTAAAGAAATTACCTTGTGATCCAATTTCTCCAGATTGTTGATTATTGTTTCCTTGACCTGCTAGTGATGAACCTATTGCTCCACCTGCAAGACCTGCTGCACCTGCTCCAAGATATGGAAGTAAAGCTGCTAAAGCTGGAAATGGCATTTTAAACTCCTTTGTTATTAATTATCTATGATATTATAGCTCATGATATAGTAAAAACTTAAAAAATAGGAAATAAATAATGGCAGGAAATCAACAAACTAATACTGGTTCATTTGTACCATTAACTAATATATGGGAAGTACAACAGATACAAGAGGCTGACGTCAACAGTGAAGAATTTAAAGAACTTTTAGTTAGACTTTATCAAAACATTAACAGTATATGTATGGCATTAAACATAAAAGATGTTGGTTATTATACATTATCTGAATTTTTAAATGGACAGTTATTCTTCCCTAATCCTGCACTAACATCACTTACAGCACAAACACCAACATATAGACAAGTATTTCGTACCGTGGTCAATTTTGGAGCACTGCCGAATGCAACAACTAAAAGCATACCTCATAATATTGCTATTATACCTGCAACTCCAACTACTTATTCCTTTACAAGAATTTACGGAGCAGCATCAAATGGAATAGCACAAACTAGTTTTATTCCAATACCTTATTCAAGCGCTTCAAGTGTAAATGACAACATAGAATTATATGTTGATAATGTTAATGTAAATATAACAACAGCAAGTAATTATTCTTCTTATACAACAACATATATAATACTTGAGTATATAAAGTCATGATGGTACATTAAAAATGTATTCCTTAATTGGATACTTACTACTTCCTTTTTTCAGCCCCAGAAGTTCACAGCTCTGGGGTTCTTTGTTTAACAACAACAATCAAAAACTTTATCGTCATCGCAACAGTTTGAATTACAACATCGTGCTTTAACATCAACTGTTGTTGCTACATTAACTGTAGTCTTATCAGGAGAATCCTCGCTTCCAACTCGTTGAACACCAGGAAGATCGATTATACCTCTATCAAGTCTTGTTGTAACAATAGAAGTTGAAGCAGTATGTTGTATAGGTAAATGTTCTCTATGTTGTTCATTATATGAACGATCTTGCTCTCCCCATCCATCAGAATGCGATGTATTAATATATCCAAATAAATTTAAACAAAAACATATGTGCTTGAACATAAAGTCTCCTATTATTGAAGTCTTGAACTTGTTTTTGTAGCATAAAAGGTCATTGCATGTAATTCAAAGTCAGCAAATGCTATGTCAGGATTTCTCAATTGGCTATCAGTCATATAAATATTTAATTGAATACATTCACCTTGCGCAAATGGATATATTGGATGCCATAGACGAGTTTGTAAGCTTTCAAGTGGGTACAGAGCATATGGACTTGTTTCCAATGTTCCATTACCAACCAATGTTCCTGTTAAATCCCCAGCCGTAAGTGAAGATTCGCCAGAAGATGAAAGATAGTAATCAACAGTAACTTGACCAAAAGAAGTCTTATCTACTAAGAAATCAACTTTATTAATAGATGCATTATACCCCTCTTGCACATAAAAGTTATATTGCTTTGTGGTAATATCTATATTAGAAACTCGAGCTATAGTGCCTCCGCCAGCATACGATCCAGTAACTGACCCAGGAGGAACTATGATCGTAAAAGTATTTTGATCTGATACTGAACCAACTGGAAAAATCATATTAGTTATACCAGTAAGTCCTTGAACATTTTCAATTGCTATATAATCACCGATACCATCAAATCCATCTTGTAGATTATGATTAATAACTTTTAAAGTTATAGTTGTAGCATTCGTAATTACAGCATTTGTTATTTGAAGTGCAGGGGCATTTCTTTCTTCATCTGGATCTACAATAAATACAAACCCTTCTTGATTACCTGCAAGAACAGATCTAAATAATGCTTGAACCGATGGTCCATCTTCCCATGTTGAATCATCACTTAACCATGTAGTTAAATCAGACGACCATGTTTCACCCTGATTAGCTTGTGACTGATAATAACCAAAAGCAGTAATTGAATCATCATTTAGTGCCCAAGATCCGGTTTTATAGTTATAAACTAATACTTTATTATTATACGGATACGTGCCACTTCGTGTTTCATCAGGAAAAGTCCAATAGACCATCTCTACAAAATAATCTCGTATACCAGCAACTCGTTGAATACCACCATTAGCATTATGAACTTCAAAAACTTCATCAGGAATATTATTATCAATACGCTCAACGTTTGAACCATTACAAGCAACAATACCAATATTTCCTACACCAAGCACTACTTTATCAAATGGAACTTGAGAGAATGTTGATTCTGCTCCAAATTCTGTATTTAATTGTTGCCATCTAAATGGCAATACTTCATTACCTGTTGAAGCAAGTTCCCAAGTGCTTTGTTCAAAATAAACAATTAAACGATCTTTAACGAATTGAGCTGTAATAATAGATTCTTTTGTTGGAGCATCTATATAATCACCTTTTCCATCAACATCATCATAAAAAGCAGTAGCATCTGTTGGATCTCCAATCCAAGAGAAACGACATCTATTTACATAAGGCGTATTAGTTGATCCACCAGTATTTTCAACAACATTAAGTAATATTAATCTATTTCTAAAAGGCAGAATAATTCTTGCAGTAACTATTTTGTTATTTGATGATGCACTGTCAAACACTGGAGTAAATGTATTCCAGTTAGCACCATCCCAATAATACATTGGATCTGAAGCTCCGATACTCATATTATTTGGAGCATTGTAATTCGTTACAAAAAGATAATTCTGTGACGCTGAAGCTCCTCGCCATGTTGATCCCCAGAAAAATTGAGAATCCGATCCCTTCCAAACAGCAGTTCCAAGCCTTGTCCAACCAGTTGAAGTAAACTGATAAGCAAATTGAGTATCAAAAGCAAAAATGCTTTCATTTAAAACCGCCTGAACTTGATACGTAATAAGACCCATAACAGGAGTTGCTGGATAAAAATAAACAGCTGTTAAAGCTGGAAGACCTGTAAAAGTATAAGCACCATTTGTTGTGTCATAAGTTCCAGTTGCAGTTCCTGTAGTCAGCATCGCCATTGCAACACCAGGTTGATATACGGTAAATATTAAATTACCTACCGAAAAAGCTTGTCCAACAGTCCAAACAATACCAGGAACATTTCCATTAGGAAATGCACCTCCTGCATCAGTTGTTCCCAATTGAATACGAAGTCTTGATTGAAGTGATTGATATCCAATAGTTGGAGTCGTAGATCCTTCCATAAGCCTTGAACCGAATCGCTTACGAACTCGACCCCTAAAAACATACGCATTATTAAGCGTCTGGAATGCATCATCAGGAATCATCCATGGTTTAAGATCAGTCTGCATACCACCAGAGATGGGTGCAATCATAAAACGATCAGTTCGAGCCATCTTAGACTCCTATAACAAAATATTGAACACCTTTTCCTGAAGCAGGACCACTCGAAGAGTTAACCCACATTCCAATACTAGTTCCAGTCCATGCATTTATAGGAGACAAAACACCTGCTGATAATGGATTAGTAGTAGTTCCAAAGTATGGAGTCACCTGAACATTAAATATTTTAGAAAATGCTGGACCACCACTAATAGAATCAACATCAACGTAAACATTAGTGTTAGATGATGAAATATCTTCATTTCCCCATTTAATCAAAATACCACTTGGTAAATAAGCCCATCCTGCCAAATTGACAGAAGATGCTTGAAGACCTAAAACAGAAGCAGTCATAGGAACTTCTAAAGTCACAGGAGAACCTGAAGTAGAACCTAATGTTTGATTGTGTAAATAGGTTTCAGGAAGTCCTGTAGTTGTATTAGTAAAAGAATATATTGCATTATCAAAACCAGATGACAATGGAAGAGTTCCAGCTGGAGCTGGCTGAGTTGATTGCACTGGAAGATCACAATAACCATTTCCAAATGAACTTAATGCTTGAAAGTTTCCTAAAATCTGAGACTGAGATTGACTTTTTATATCAGTTGGTTGTGGAATATTATTATTATATGCCATTAAAATCTCCTAATTAAAATGCACCAGTACTACTATTAAATGAATTTGGGCCATATGCATTACCATTACCATGATTATCAGCATAAATAGATGCAGTTCTTTGGCTTGTCTGTTGAACTATTGTTCTTCTAAGTATTAAACTTTCTTGATGTTTAAATTCAGGCATGATCAAATTAACTGATTCTAAATCCATACGATCTTGAAAAACCTTAACCGCACAACCGTAAGCAATATATTGCCACCATTCATTTAAATCAGGATTTTGAGACCCAGCAAGTAATTCAGTTGGTCGTCTAAATACCTCCATATTTACTCTATATGGTTGATCAGGAACCGGTCTTAAAGTAAATTCACCATCATAAAATAATATTGAACGAGGAATAGATGGCTGCAAAGGTAATGTTTGACTGTTAATTGCTATTCCAGCTTGAGGAGCAGAAGGAAAAGTTACCGTATAAGCACCAGTTAAGTAATTAATATTATTATTTGGATCAATAGAATTATATGAAGTCGGAGCACCTCCAGGAACATACAAATTACCATATCCAGGAACAGCAGGAGGAGTCAGTGTATTTCCAGGCCCAACTCCATTTAAAGGCCAATCGATCATTGATAAACCACTATTATTAGTAGCAATAGAACTAAAAAGAACATTATTCTGATCAAGAATGACACCTTGAGTATTTCCTTGCAGATATGGAGGAATAATAGCTTGATTGGTATTAATCACTCCAGTAAATGTTTGAGTTGCTCCATCTCCCGTTGTACCAATAGAGGCAATACTATTTAATAGTGGATATAGACCATAAAACTTAGTTCGATCTTCATAGAATTGAACCTGCCAACCAGCAATATAAATTGGCGGATTAACCGTAATAAATTTATTTTCAAAATCATAAAGGACACTTGATGGATCATTTGAAAAATTATAAGTATCTACATATGGTTGCGTAAAGAATTCAAATGTAGTTAACAGATTAAATAAACGAATACTTTCTGGAAAATCATAAAGAACAAAAGTATTTATATACTGATTTAAATCATCAGTTGATAATTGATTTTCAGACGGGCTTCTTGTTAGCCTTCTTACTTTTTGTTGAATCGTATTTAACGATGAAGTTGCTACTGCCACTGCAAATCTCCTTTTTAAGTTGCACTATATGGTAAAACATTTTGGGTCGCATTATTAAGTGTATCAGACAACTCACCAACTGGAGTGCATTGTGGATACTGATAGCTATAAGGAAAGCTTATCGGATTCCAGTAAATAGAAGAAGTTATAGCAGCACCTGTAAATGTATAATCTCCAGTAGCTAACGCCATAGTTCCAGCACCAGTTCCCGTTGTGATAAGAGCTCCACTTGGTGCCATTACAGTATAAACTTGACTGCCTATAGTAAATGTTTGACCAAGACCAATAAGATATGGGGCACTAGCAATAGTTCCTGATGCATCACCGCTACCATCAGTAGTTCCTATATTTTGCTGACCAATGAACGGTTCAAACAATGTAGTATCAATACCAATTGTAAACGTCGTAGCGCCTGTCACTACTATAGGCGCATACAATTGATTGGCTTGAGACATGCCATAACCTCTAGGAATATTTAAACGAATTATCGCTTCATTTTGATATTGATGAGGAATAGTTGTAGTAACAACAGCTGGGTTAGCATTAGTAATATTACTAATTACGCGCATAGCTTGTTGAAAGACAGGATCTGCAACACTTAAAATAGACATAATCTCAATCCCTTTTTAAGCAGCTAGCGCTTCATCCATAAATTCTAAACTCTGGAAACTTGTTCTTCTAATCTTTTCTTGCGATGTTAAATGCGAATCTTTGCTTGTGAACTTATGAACAGGATACCAACAATCAGTATTTAAATGGCGAGCAACTCCTAGTGGTATGGTATATACTTCACCATCCATCATAGAATATTTTTCTATTGGATCTTGCTCATATTTTCTAAACATAAACTCAAACATAGCTCCAGGACATTCATGATATTTAAAGATACCACGAACAGGAACTCGTTCTTTATTGCGTTTAACTAAAAGTTCTTTTGCTATAGCTTCTTTTTCTTCTTTAGTAAGCTTTTTTGCACGCTTTACAAATGGATGCGCAGTGCTTTGATATTGAACCGTATCTTTTGAACCTTCTTTAGCTCTTTTATCTTGAACTTGATTTGTCATAAATTCTCCCTGTTAATATGGAATCCCACTCCAGTATTTCATGGAGTGGGAAATAATTATCAATTAGTTATTTGTATCACTAAATGATTTACCAGCAACCCAGTAAATTACATCTGATGAAGCACCAGCAGGACAGTTTACACCGCCTTGAAGTGTCATTCCGATATAACCTGTGTTCAATGTAGCATCGCTTAAAATGTTTACGTTAGATGATAATGCAAGAGCAGTATCTTCACCAACTGGAACAACTTCAGCAAATGTAAACGGAACAGCAGCAGATAGAGGGAATGCAAACGCAGTGAAGCCTGATGAATTAATATCAAGAGTAATAGTGTTACCACTAGAAACGTTTGTATTAATTGCAACGATATCACCAAGAAGTCCATTCATTTCTACCATGCCGAAAGCAGCAGGAACAATCATACGAACTGATTGTCCAACTTGGTATCCGTGAGTCACCGACAATGTTACAACAGCTTGTGTAGCTTGAGTAATACTTGTAATGAAACGACGAGTTGGATAGAACAATGGATCAAAGTTAATTTGACGCCATGAACCAGTTGTACCAGCAACAATAGTTGACATATAGTCAAGTGAGAATGTTGTAGTTGAAAGTGTATTATTACCAACTGTGAAATCCATTCCACCAAGTTGTTGAGCACTTGCAACGTTAAATAATCTAACAACACTACCAGCAGCAAGACCATTAGTTCCAGTGTTTGTCACAACAGGAATAGTAGCATTTGAAATAGCAGTAATTGTAGTATTTAATTGACCAACTGGGCTATTGGAATTATCAAAAAAAGTAAATCCGTTTGAAGTGATGTACTGTTCTAAGTTTGCAGCATTTGCAGCGTTAGATTTGAAAGTAGTCCATTTAGCACCAGCAGGGTAACCAAATTGCCAGAAATATTTAACACCAACAGCTGTTGTTTGTGAAGCAGCAGCTTGAGTAATGTTATAACAAGCCATCCAATCTACACCAGAACGTAGAGGAATAGTGACATTCGCTCCAGTACTTGTAAATCGACCTTGTTGTATAATAGTTAAATCCATTATATTCCTTTCTTGGTTATGACAGAGTACAACGTAGATTCAATACCCAAAGGTCATTGAGAATACGTGGAACTTCTGCAAACTTGTAACCAACTGACGCGTTAAGAGCCAAAGGTCCATCGTACATTGGAGGACGATAGATAAATGACGCACTATACATTCTGTTACTTTTGTGACCATTTCTGGCGGACCAGGTTCTTCGACCCAGACTCTCTATGTTTCCATAGAGTTCAGACTATCGCTTCTCTTTTCAGAGTTTTCTCACTTAGTCGTTCAGGCTAATTTAAAATAATTTCTTACAATGAAGGCAAGTCTTTCCAGAAAAGTATCTGACCAGACAATCCTTTATTTTCATAAGATTCAATTTTCCAATTTTCACTACAGCAATATGTAGCTATTTGTATCCAATGAAAATTCTCTTGCTTTCCACTACCCGAAGGTAAATGTATTCCCATTAAAACTAAAACTCTTTTTCCAAACATTGGTAATTGATCTTCAATTGAAATCCATTTCATAATCTTGCCCCTTGTCACCGGTTAATTTAATATCACTACGGTTTCCAAGTCTATCAGAGAAAATTTATAGACAGCAATATTTACCGTCTTGTTCAATGCAAGCATACGCTTCCATACCGACACAAAATATGTTGTACACATTCGCGCCTAAGTTTGAAGCATTGTTTGATATTGATCCAATAGATGAAATCAAGAATCTCAAGTTACCAATTGCACCCCATTCTGAACGCAATGCATTCATAGGAGATGGATATTGATTCTTTTGAATGAATCCATCAACTGAGTCCATATCTTTAGTAAGATCTGTATGGCAAAGCGCAAAATACGCATCACGTACAGGAGCTGTACCAAATTTATCTTCCCCTTCGATGTTGTCTAAAATAGTGTATGCATTGTTTCCAAGCAAAGCACTAACGACATCATCAACGTCAGAACGTGTAAGTTCTGTTGGGTTGTCACCATTTACACCACCAACGCAGTTAATAAATGCAGCTGTAGATGCAAGCATTTGTGATGTTAGCTCATCTTCTGTTTGACGAAGAGAAACACCTAAACGAGCAGCAGCTTCATTTAAGACTGGGTCTTGGTTCTGCAATGTACAATCTGTTACTTTTATGACCATTACTGGCGGGGAGTCTTGTTATTCCTCCCTCTCTATGTCTCCATAGAGCTCGGACTATCGCTTCACTATTTTAGTGTCCACTCGCTTTAGTCTCTCAGCGTGACAAATTATTTATTTATGGTACGCTATTATATATGAATGAAAAATGGACCATTGAAAAACTTAGTTATTTAGCTGGAATCATAGACGGTGAAGGCAGCATTGCAATTGAAATTCAATCTCAAAGCATTCGTCATAACCGTAAATGTGATTATTACTCATTAAGATTAATGGTTGTTAACACAAATCTTCCATTGTTAAACTGGATTCAAGAAAACTTTGGTGGAACTATTAGGCAAAGGCCTGATGTTGAGAACAGAAGAAGATGTTACAGATGGAATATTTTTTCTCATAACGCATCTGAAATTCTTACGGCATGCCAACAATATATGATAATCAAAAAAGCTCATACTGAAGTTTTCATTAATTTTGCATCAACAATGACTCGAGCAAATGCGCGATTGTCAGATGAAATGCTTTCTTATCGCAAAGATCTATACCATCAACTCAAACATATAAATAAAACGTACTAATTTGTCTTCGCCCTTGTCACCCTCGTCTTTACGTTAGGGCTTCCAAGTCGATTAGAGCGGATTTAAAGCAGGCTATCTACTTACAAAACCAAGAAATTTCAAAGATCACTGGACTATTTATTAACCTGCTCGTTTAAGATTACGTAGGTCAATCATCTTAAACTGTTACGGCACCTAATTGAAACCGTAGAAAGAAATTTTAGCATCAATATCCACAGCAGTTAGATTCTGTGCTGGGGGAGTAACGCCAGTATTTCCTAATGGAACAAGTGCAGTATTTAATGGGTTATATCTTCGCATACGCAAAGTTGTACCACCATTACGAGGCATATTTTTTAGCATCGCAGGGATTTTATGAATCATATTAGGCACAGGTACTGACAATAGCTTATAAGAAAAGCTTTGCTGCACCGGTGCAGGTAATATGCTTGTAGTTGTGATTGACATAAGGTTCTTCCTTAAGTTATAAACAATTTTTGTCTATTTCCTTAAGATTGACGAGATCTTTGAGTATAGAAATACTCTTGCGTCATTAGGTGAGCGAAGCCTAGATTGCGCTCGAAGTTTTTGAGATAAGCGACTTCTCATTTGCGCTTGTCATTAGTATAGAAGATTTACCAGAAATTATGCAAATAAAAAGGGAGCGCCTAACGAGAGCGCCCCCAATCATTGATAGGAGTACTGTGAAGTACATTTATAAATTCTGCATCTCAACATGATTACTGTCAACTAGATGAACAAAATCCCCACCCCATCTATTGTGTTCATGTAAACTTTTCCAATAAGTTCCGAATTTTTCCCATTCATCCTTATCTTCTACATATTTTCCATTTGGATCAAATAAATTCAAATCAATAGCAAGTCTTTCAGTGTGTAAACTATGAGCAATTCCTTTACCCTCTTTAGCATATATCGCAGCCTGCTCTGGACTTCTCCAAGCTTCAGCAAAGGTAACTGAATAATCCATGTCATAAACATGATTGATTAGTATTGCGACATTCTTAGAAAAGATTGCTTGTTTTTGTTGAAGTGTCATTTATCTTCCTCATCAAAAGGTAATTTTCCCGAGAAATGATCTTCATCTAAATAAAGAGGCTCTATTCTATTGGTTATATCTTCAAAGTATTTCTGTTTACCATCAATAGGAACTATAAGCATAAATCCCATCCATCCATAAACATGACCAACAACACTTTCATCTTCTTCGTTATATACTTCACCGCTATTATTTGATCCCATTTTCTGAACAATGTAAGCCTTTATATTAAATGGTAAAAGATGAAATGCTCGACAAAATAATTTCTTAAACATAATAATTCCTATTTTTCCCGAAAGTTTCAGGAATTTTTCCTACTTTTCCTAAAACCTTGTTTTTAATTACATACTATATTTCATACGCCATCGAGGAGATATATAATCCATTTCACATACATCCTCATCATCAATATAACTTCTAATTCTAAAAAGAGATCTCATAGATCGTTCAAATTTTTCTGGATTATCTTTGCGAACCATCATTAAATAAATATGCATATTCTCTGAAATACATTCAAAGTCGAAATTAGATTCATAATAACGAGATTCTTGCGAGTTATTAATTGGCGACATAAGAATCAACAAAATGATCACCTAATAACTTTCTAGATTCTTCTTCACATTCTTTAGGAATCCTAAGAGGCTCTTTAGTTTTCCAGTCATGATAATAAATTATGAGTTTTTTAATTGCATCAATGTCACTCATGTTATGAAGCTTTGCTATTAAATTTGTTACATCACCGCAATTATGACACTTAAAACAATAAAACACTTTCTTTTTTACTGATGCAGAAAAGCTTTTCTTTTTATCGTTGCATCCATCAAAAGGACATTTTGCTTTAAAATAATGTAACGTATCATCTCCATATTCTTCATATGGAGTATCATATGCTTCAAATATCTCTTTAAAGCTAACTTTATCCTTAACGTATTCAAATAGACTCATAATGATCCTTTTTGGGTTTTAAATATGTTCAATTAGTTTTTTAATGTCCTTTACGAGCAGCATTCATCTCTTTAAGCATTTGCGCTTTTAAGTCAGGAGTTAATCCATTAGCAAATGCATTAGCTTTTGAAAGTGGACTATCGCCTTGCTGTGGATTAACTGAAGCAAGTGGTCGTGGCTTTGCAGCATTAGCTTTAGCCTTTAAAACATCTGATTCATATGCAGGCTTTTTCATTTCTTGTCCTTTTTGTTGATATAATCCAAGATTCTTTATAGTTGAATAAGCTAGCACTGCTTGGCTGTATTTATTTGTCATTTCACCAAGCGCTGCTGCTTCAACTGGATATAATTGATTAAGTTGCTCTATAGTCTCTTTATTAACTACGCTATCAATATCAGGATACTGAGTACGAAGCTTATTTTGAAGCATAATATCTTGAGATTGTTGTTGTTGCTCTCGTAGTTGCTTCTTCATTGCTTTCATTTCTTGAGCAATGTTTTTAAGTTGCTTACCTTCAACTAACGATTCTGGATCTAAACCATCAAACCAATCTTTTTCTTCTGGTTCTACTACTTGTTGTTTCGGTTGCTGGTTCTGTAATTTGGACTGCATCTCAAGCATCGCAGACATAAGTGAGTCCCGTTCTCGTTCTGCTTTTTCCTTAGCCAAACGAACTTCTCTGAAGTTTTCTTGTTGGGTTTTAGGCTTTTTAATGGCATCCACTGGCGTGGGAACTACTTCTGGTTCCTCAAAATCTTCTTGAACTACTTCTTCAACTTGTTCTGGTTCTTCTTGAACGTATTCTTCATGAACTTGTGGCTGTTCAATTTCTTTTGTTTCAACTTGTGGTGCTATTGCTTGAGGAACTCCCATTTCTGCTGGAAATACATGATCTAATGGTGGCATTTCTGGTGCTGCCCATGTACCACCTGTTGGACCTCGTCTTTTTGTCATACTTTATATTCCTTTTATTAACATTGAACCTGCATCCATAGTTTCTCCATTAAGCTTCTTACAAATCCTATGAAGATTACCATTATAATAATCTAAAACGAATTGGAGTAAACCACGTTCTGCTGGAACAACTATTTGTTTATTTTCTTTGAGCGTGAGCGCTGTTTCTTGGTCTGGAACCACCCATAAAAACTCAATAGCTTCTTTTTGAGCGTTATATTTATAAATCGTTTGATCGAACGTTGGAGTTGGACAAGATTTTGTTGCAACAAAGTAATTACGCAAAACATTTTGTAAAAGTTTCTCCTTTTTCAAAAGCGCTGCCACATAAAAATCACCTTCAAGAGCAGTTCTATTTTTACATTCATCATGCCCAGCAATCGAAGAACAGTCAACCTGCTTTAAAGCATGCTTTACACACCATTCTAGATTATCTAAATATTCTCTTTCAGTTGCACGTTGTATTTCTATGGGATCACTACTATCTGGAGTCTTTAACATGAGATCTGAAGCGATCTTGCCGACTGTCTGTTTGCTCATACTTCTCCTATAAGTTATAAAGGAAGCTGTGGATATCTAACCATCACCACAACGGTCTCACAGCTCCCCCAAAAGGACCATCCTGACAAAGGATCAGTCAAGTGCATTATATATCGATTAAAAAAAACTGCCAGCACGTGTAAGTGTACTGGCAGAGAGAGCAAGAATGAAGCAATGAAAAAAAAGAATTATTTTTTAGATTTGTGTTTCTTTTTCTTCTTAGACATTCCAGCTTCTGAAAGAGCTATTGCAATGGCTTGCTTAGGATTCGAAACTTTTTGTCCAGAACCACTATTTAAAGTTCCACGTTTAAATTCCTTCATGACAACTTCAACTTTATCTTTACCATGAAGCTTTTTGCGTTTCTTTGCACCAGCACCTAATTTATCTGGATGATGCATAGCTTCTTTAATAGCTTTTTTAACATGTTTTTTCTTAGCCATTATTTTCCTTAATTATCTAACTCGTTGAGTTTCTTGAGCTAAAAGCGTTAAATCTAATGCTTTTTGAGCAGCAGACTTTTTAGCTTTAAGATTTGCAGGAACCCCTAAAATAGAAAAAGCTATCTTAGCAGGTTTACCTTTAAGTCTTGGAGCTGCTGGCATAATAAACTCCTATGTGCTAGTTAACACCATCTACTTTATCTATCATTTCATAAGGGCGTTCTTTTTGAAAACCCTTAGGATCTAGATTAGCAACAGACATTTGTCCTTTAGGCATAAGCTCGAAGTCCATACGCTCAAGTTCTCTGCGCGGATCACGATATTTATCGTTCATCTTTTTAGCAGGTACTTTAAAAGTATTATCGATCATAACAACCTCTACTAATACTTACCGTGTTGTAGATGTTTTTTCATTTTAGCGCCATCTTCATCAAGTTGTTTATCGATACCTGAAATAGTATCATCTAAGAAATAGTCAGCATATTCGCCGCCTTTAGGCCATGGTTTATATGAGACTTCTTGTGGAAGATTAGCAACAGAACCTTTAGATTCTTTAATTTCGCTATCTTCTTCACGACGCTCTTGACGCATTCCACCTTCGTGATAACGTTTTTTCATTTTCATAATTGGACCTTTCGAAACTGTAGTCTTAAAACTACAAGGTTAATAATATACCTCTATCTATTTAGAGACATATATGTTTTAAGTCGTGCGTGAAATTATGTAAAGCAGTTATTTTTACTGTGCTTGAGTTGATGCATTTGATGGAGTACTTGCAACTTTTTCAACACCTTTTTCAGACTGATTAGCCTCTTGAGCTTTAAGTCCAGCAAGCAAACCAACCAATTGCTCTAAATGCGATAAATCCATTGACTCCAACTCTTTAAGAGCTTTAACTCTATCAAGAGTTGCAGCAGAATCTTCAGCATTCGCTTTATGTTCACGTTCAACAGCCATTGAATAGTTTTCCATAACCCTTGAATCACGTTCATGTGCAAGACCAATATTAGCTTGTCGACGACCTTCCATATCAGCCATTTGAGCTTGTTGAAGTTGCATTTGAGACTGCATTTGCATTTGCTGCATTTGTGCTTGTTGCTGTTCTTGTTTTGCAGCATTCTCAATGATCTTTTTCTTACCTTGAATAGTTGCAGCATCTAATAAATCTGCAGTCGTAATAGGAACTCCAACTTCTCGCAGTTGCAGCATCTGAGCAAATTGCATTTGTTTTTGAGTTGAAGTATTTAAACCTTCTTCCACTACCGCATTGTATTTTCCAAATGCCTTATTATAAAACTGATCTGAAGGTTCTTCTTCTTCAAGTATTCGTTTAATTTTACCAGGAGTAAAGTTAGCTTGAATAATATCAATCATAATTTCACCCAGTAACTTTTGAGATAAATCAAGTTGATCAAAAAGTACTTGAAGGGTTGTTAAACCCGCTCCCTGGCGTAGCATAGATAGAACTCCAGCTTTATCATCCATTGCTGAACCGAGTAACTCTTCATTGACACCAGAAATCTCAGTCATTTCTTGAGCAAGTAGTTTTGATAGTTCGATCATTGATGGTGGAACTTGAGGAGCAATGATCTGTTGAACATCAGACATCTGCGCATCTTCTTTAAGTGCAAGACCACGACCTTGGCCAGAAAGGAAAACATCTTTTGGATTAACTAAAGCATTCTCCTTGTAAATCCAGCCAGATGTAATTTGGGACTCAAGAATATCGAGCTCGATAATACGACGACGATTATAAAGATATTGTGCATCACGTAATCCTCGAACTACCCCTTGGACACGCCACGGGTAGTACGGCATCTGGGGATTGTAATAACCGAGTACTGGAACGAAAGGATAACGATCTGATCCCGTAGGATTTGCTGCATCGTACATTACTTTACCTTGCACTACGATTGCAAGATTGACTGTCGGCACTTCAGACTCTATAACAGTAACTGATGGATATTGAGCAAGAAAAGCTTCAAGTCCTTCTTGATTATCACTTTTCCATTCCATAGTTTCACCTGTTTGGGCATCAACTAAGAGTTTTTGAGTTCTGTAATCTCTATAATAAAATTCATCATAGGTGAGTAAGTTTTTAAATCCGTAATTGTAAGATTCTGGCATGAATTGGAATTTTCCATCTCTGCCAGTTCCTGAATCATTACTAATAAGACCAATGATCTCTTCTTCATGATCTGGAAGTAATGAAAGAACTTCTCTTTTTGTCAAGAATGATCGTTTCCATAAAGCATTACAATCAGAAAGATCAGCTTTCCTAAAATAAGGATCAATGAGAAAACTATTATAACTGCAGTTGTCTACCTTTATATTACCTGATACTGGATCACTTCTATAATCTACCCACACCTGTAAAAGATTCATTCCAGTAACTAAAGCACCATGAAATGAATTAGATATTGTTTCGAGTACGTTCTCTTGATTATTTACCCACATCATTACTTTAGTAAACTGATCAGCTGTCTGAGCATCACCATTTTCAACTGGAGTAACTATAGTTGATTTACGATTACGTCGTTGATGACCTGAGATCATATTTACAACACGACGTATTCTATTAAAGTTAAACTGTCTTCCCCGAGCTGCTGGCAAATTACCATACAAATCATTCCATAAAGTCTGATCACCTGTTTCAAATCGTGTATCAGTATCAGCTTCTGACCAAAAAGACTGATTAATTGTAATACTCTCAGCATAGAATGCTTCCATTCTGGCTAAAATACCTTTATGACGCTCAGTATAATATTGCGGCCCAAGTTGGGGAAATACCATTTTCAGTCTCCTTTATATTTAATTCTTTTCATTTTAACAGTGGACTTCCTGACTATCTTATCAGGAGACCATATAAAACAAGATTTTTTTCTACAGGAGATTACATCACAATCTGGCTCATGTGCAACCATTGATCTTGCTTGCATCTGTTGCTGTTGTGCATCGAATGATTTATTGAAATTTTTAACAGCAGTAATGTCACGTATATCTTCTTGATTTACTGGACTAAAAGCAGTTGGAATAACACCATGACCATCAAATGAACGAATTAATCTTTTACTTTTCAGCCAATTGCTGATCTTGCTTATCATTTCTTGGGTCCTATAATAGCTTCATGTTCGCAAGGATCATCTTCATTTTTAATTTCACAATCAAAATTAAATCCTTTATCTTGAATATCATCCCAATAATCATCTGGCTTATTTTTAAGAAGATTTTCAAATATTTTTTCAGTAGGAGTCCAATAAAGAATATCTTTTAGTTGGATGCGATGAGAGCGAAATCCTCCATCCATATCTTCAACTTGTCCTGAAAAGAATCCAAATCCACAAGGAGCATTCCATTCTTTATATAAAGCCATATAAATAAACATATCCTTATCAATTACCAAAACTTCTTCTTCTATTTTTGGCAACTTATCTGAACATCTATACCATTTCATTTGTCATTTCTTCCGTCCTGCATTTTGACATACACACTATCTTGATTTAATGGCAATGAAGTTATCTTATTGCCACTCTCATCGTTAATATCATATAATTGATCTACTGAAATCTTTTCATATTGAAAATCTTTTGGATCTGGGCCAGCTGCAAATGATAAAATATCATCCCATCCATAAGCCATAACTCTTGGTTTATTCATTGTTTTAATGTTCTTAGATATAACATGAATCAATAATCGCTCGATAAATGTCTCAGCAAGATAAAATCTTTGATCTTCTTCTTCTTCTGTTGTTGATGGATGAAAGTCATATACTTTACCTTTAAAAGTAATCGTAAAAGACTTGTCTTGCATCTCTAATATTTCATGCAATGTTGCATTTAAACTATCTAAATCTTCTTGAAGGCTTTTAGTTGCACATTTTAGATCATGTAACGATTCTTTTAGCATAATTTCTCACGGTTGATTTAAAAATTGAAAATGAGTCTTGTAACATTCATCACATATCTCAAATTCTTTTGCATGATATTTAAAATCTTCTTCGATAGTGAATTTCCGAGCGTCTCCATCATTAAGTATTTTCTCGCCACATTTTTCACAATCAGCATGCCAAATATGTATTGATTTCTCTTTTCTAGGAGATTGTCTTCTCATATTACGAGTCATTATTTTTTCTCAATTAATTTTCCATCATCTTCACATATAGTCCATGAATTATATTGCTTAAGCCATGGTAATTCGACTGGAGAAGCAACATAAGAAGAACCATTATTGTAAATACGCCATGCAAAACCTATATTAAAACCATAGCTTTCATTAACATGAGGAAAATGAAGTATAACTGGCTCTTGAGTAAATGTTTCATCCCAACAAAGATCTCTTTTTGCAACATCTAAACAAATAGTAAGTCGATCAACAATAAATTCTTTATGATTAGAACCATGACAATTAGCTTTATGTTTACCAAGAAATGACAATCCATATATTTTATAGTCAGGATTAAAGTCAGAATCTAAATCTTTATTTAGATATTCTTCGACTGTTTGCATTTTTGACCAATCATAATCTAATGCACAAAATTCATATATATAAATCATAACACTTCTTTCGTATCTTTTTCACCACCACAAAAAGGACAGTGGATTTTCATTTGGGCAATACCAATTAACAATTGATTTAATTTCCATTCTCAGCCTTTTTTTTCGAATCAACCACATTTTTCCACATTTTAGCAACATGAATTTGGTTATCATCCATTGGTTCAGCTGTATGCGCTAATAATTCAGTAATCCTTTTTTGTTCAACTTCTTTAAGGTGTTTGAAACAAATTGGATATTGCTCTTTATCTTTAATATTAGTCCAATAATGGGTGTAATTTTCTTTGCATTCTTCAACACAACATTTCTTAAATGGCGTTCCTCTATTTAAAGCTTCCATTAAATCTCTAATAGCTTGTAAATTAACTTGCGATTTATCAAAAACATCCAAGAACTCTTGCTCTGTCTCAAATTCTTCTGAAAATCTTTCTTTAGTCTTCTTTGTCATTTTGGGCCCTTTTGTATATTTGACTAGCTATAGCTTATGATTTATCTGTCTTTTGATAAGCTACAGCTAGTTGGTTTATTTAATTACTGCCACAGCTTGTGGCAGTAATTAAAACCTTTGATTATGATTTGTTCTAAATATAGCAGGCATTGATGAATCAGAAAAGCCATATCTGGCTTCATTATAACGATCTTCTAATGCTTTTGGATCACTATTGCTCACCAACTTAGGAAGAGCACAGCAAAGATAACGCATTGCATCTGCCGCGTGTGAAAATTGATCGTGGAGTGGATTTAAGTTATAAACCTTACGCTTATTGTCATATTCTTGTCGATAGTTCTCAAGCGATCGTAGTAGTGGTCCGCATGATCTCTCATCTATCCACATCTTTGGAAGATTACGACGAACTGCTTCAATACCATCCATAACTCCAATTGGCTTTTCAGTATACTTCACAAACGTAACACCAAGATCATGCATCATCTTCCAACGACTTATACCAGTCCCAAGATCATGAACAGCTATATCAAAAGGAGCAATATGTTTACCGTAAGTGTATTCTTTTTCCTTGATGATTTTGACATAGTGATCCAATCCCTTTTTGTTGTTCTCGTAGTAATCAATAATACGAATCTGACCGTCTCTTGATACCTGACAAAATACAATACAAGTTGAATCGTTATAACCAAGATCCCATGCAGTATGTACAGGCAGATATGGATCCCACATGACTGAGGTAATCTGATTCTTGCGACGAAGATCATCTATGCATTTACTATAAAAAGATCCCTCAACACCTAACTCAAAGGATGTCCAGAATTCCTGTAAGGCAAGATCACGCGACATCTGTCCTTCATCTATCTCTTTTTCTATCTCTTCAACTGAAATATGTTTCGTCTCATCAACTGATAACTTCTCACAAAACCAATCTTTAGATTTCTTAGCAACGTTAAATAGATCCCATAAAGCATTCTTACCACGAGGAGTTGAAACCATTAATACCCAACCATCAGAAGCCTTTAAAATAGGAATACTATAAGAATAGGCACGACTATCAGATAAGGCATATTCAGAAAACACCATACCAATAGCATTGGTACCCACCAGAGTATTGTCAAAATTGTCAGAACCAAGGATTTGAATTTGCGACCCATTAACTAACCTAATACGCATTTGCTGTTCATTACGCGATTCAATAATCTCTTCAGGAATATAATGCGTCAGTATCCGTTTACCTGAAATATCAATTGCATCCCATAAAATACGACGTCCCATCTGAAACGTTGGAAATATATAGAAATAAGTACCTATTTTGCGCGCAGCTGCACGAAGTAAAAGATTTAAAGCACATATATCTTTACCAGCACGTCGTGGCCAGATAACAAGATATTTCTTAAACGACTGTGATTCAAAAGCTTTGCATAAATTGATCTGATATGGACGTGGAGTAAAGCGATCAAATTGAGGAATATTACTTGCAACATTGTTACTCATCTAAATCTTCTTTTCGTATAGAATAAAGATGTTTATCAATTATTGACATAGACCTAAATCCAATAGGACTTCTCTCTAATTTATTTTTCGTGATACTACGCATTTCTTTCATTCTACAACGAGAACATTGAGTTGATCTCATACATATAAGTTCATTTGTTTTTCTAACGCCAATGAACCCACACTGGCATTGCGATTCATAATTACCACCACCTAGATACTTGATGACAGTCCATTTACCAAATGTTTTGCCAGCAAGATTATGTCTATCAATTAACTGTTTCTCTAAGCTTTTTGTCATTCTCTTCTCGCTCCTTTTTAAACTTCTCTATCTCTTCAAATTTAGCCTTAGCTTTTAATTTGTCTGGATCACAATCAGTACAATAACAAGGAGGAACAATGTTTTTTTCTATAGCAAGCTTATGATTAGAGACTAAAACATCAAAATACTTATCATGGTTTTCACCAGAAAACATTTTGTATAAAAGTTTGTGTGCAGGATGAATGATATCATTAATACAAGTAAGCGTTAGATGCATTACTTTTGCTCGAGCTACTAGATTCGGATCTGAATCTTCTTTGATTTGCCCTATTTTACCTATCTCTCTTTTTATTGCTTCCATATGCTCTAAAGCACCACATAAAACATCACGAACTATTTGTTCATACTGTTTTGCAGTATATTTTTTGCTCATTGCTTTTCTCCAAATGCAAAGTCTATTTTACATATAGTGCGACTAAATGCTAACTCGATGGTCAGCACAAGTCGCATGAACTATACCATTTAGAACATTAATCTCAACTGGAGCTTTACCACAATGACATTTAATAAGTTTTCCATTAACTTTTGTAATAGGTAACTCGTCGGGAAATATAACCGTAATCGTCTGTAGACGGTTCATTGAAGTAATGTGAGTAGGAGCAAATAAACATGAAAAAAAAAGAGCAAGTGTTAATAGCTTCATTATTAATCCTTTTTTAACAATTCCATAGCATCAAACCAATAAGTAACAAATTTTAAAGGAATTTTATGGAATTCTTCGGTATACCAAGTTTGATCAGCAGGACTATATTTACCAAGATTTAAATGATCAAATCCCAACTCATTATCAATAAAAATTAAAGTATGATAATTAGTTCCTTTTATTCCATTTGATGACATCCATTGCTCAGGCAATCGATCAGAACATTTAATCCATTCCATATCATTCCTTAGTTAATAGTTCTGCCAGCTTTTCTATAGCCCATAACATTATAAGACAACCAGACATTTGAAAGAACATATAGTCAAGAGGATTCACTTAATTCCTTAATCTAAATATGATCCACGTTTTCTTGGTATATGAGTGAAACAAAAACATTTAAGCTTACCATCTTTAAACTCAATCTGAACTGGCGGCTTACCACATACCTGACAAGCAACAATCTCATCGTTCAGAGTAAATACAGGGTTATCATAAAGTATTGAATCACCATCAATAATTATATCAAATTTAACAGTCATTGTTGGAAGTATTATTGTTGGTTTTGGATTGCAAACAGATTGAGAACGAGCGATCTTTTCACGCTCAATAGGGGTAAATTCTTCCAGATTAGGAATAGCAGGAACAGAGCAATAAAGTGAACTACATAATAGAACTGAAAGAAATTGTTTCATTATTACCTCATTTTATTGGATAGTGGGATTTTCAGGAGAGATTACCCACATTGCCATTTCTAGCATCTTACTTAAAGCATTCACGATTTTCGCTTTAAGTTATTAGATCATATCCTTTATTTTAATTTGTTCTTTTAGAGAATAAACATACATCTATCCATTTGCGAACAAATTCTTCTTTTACAGATACTTCTAGTTTATCTAAAGTATCACTACTTAAAATACTTTTTCGCTGAGTAAATTGATTTCTATCAACTTCTTGAACAAAACTAATATCAGTACCGTTAATTGATTCTACATAGTCTATATTTGGAAAAGAAGAAAAAGTTGCTTGTGTATATAATAATAATGCACATAATAATTTGGTCATAGATCCTTAATCCCGTTGTCGTTTGTATTCTTCAAAGCATGTTTGTTTATTTTTAACTTCAGTTATATGAATAGCTTTCCATAGCTCAAGTTCTTGTATTTCTGTAATCACATCAAGTTCTTCTTTAACACGACCACAATATTCTATGCAATCAACTATCTCAGTCTCAGTTAATAATGGATAGTTTTTTTTAATATTTACCAACAACTTAGGAAAGTATTGATCAAGCTTTCCATTGGTATAAATATCTTTAATAAATAATGGTGGCCCATCATGCTTCTTAGATGAAGCATGAATAGAAGAACCAATAACTAAAATACAGAATACTAAGTGAGTCATTGTTATCTATTTACCTCTTGGTGTTGCAGGAGCTTTACCATCACCTTTATTATCAGATTTGGCGTCAGGAGTAGGAGCTTTTGGAGTTCCACCAGTTCCACATGGAATTGAATTGATAGTCATTGCAGTAAATAATGCAACAACAGCTAATGATTTAAACTTTGTCATTTTGGGCCCTTTTATTGAGATTAGTAATATATTACTTAGTATACTCTTCCATAACATATATATGCAACAAAAAACCCGCTAGAAACCTGAAAGAAACTAGCGGGAACATTTTAAAAAACTTTTAGAAAGTTTCATGAACTCTATTACTCTACCATAAATTCTTTAGGATCTTCAGAAATAAAATCAGTATTTTCAAGCGTCCAATCATTTGCTATTTTCATACGCTCTTTTAAAACATCTTCAGATAAATCAAGATGTGGACTCATGTCTGATTGTTTAATAAATTGATCCCACGTAGCATCTTCTTTTAACTTTCTAAGTTGCCATCGATATATACCATGAATAGAAACATATAAAACTTTTCTATTCATTATTTTCCTTTATTAATTCGTTATAATCAAGTCCAGGTAATTGACCTAGAATGATCTGAGTTGGACGTTGTTGTTCTTCTCCTGCTTTAGCTATCTCTTTTTTAGCATCTATCTCATCTTGTCTAGCTTGTGCATATATTGGATCATAAAAGTAAAGAGTTTTAAGTACCATTGAGCTTTCTATCTTTCTTTCCATTGCATTAAGTTCTCTACGATCGCCTATACATCTCATAGCATATTGATGAGCTGCTTTTAGATCTGGATACTTAGTGGTCCAATCGTAGAATTGTTCAGAAGCAAGACCATGTAAGCGGAAGAATTGATTAAGCTTGTAAGCTTTCTCTTCTACTTCTGCCCATTGTACTAATGCCTTACCAAGACGGTCTATAAAACCTTCAGTTGCAGGCTTCATTTTGAAGTCTCTCATATCTTTATAATCACCAATATACTTAGTAGGAGGCTGTCCACTTAGTTCGCGGTCTTTGCTCGACTTCTCAAGAGAGTTAATGTTATGTTTAGAATTTTTCATATCTGTCTCAATGTAAATTCGGTTCTTGGTTTTTCGTCGTATATTTTTTTTGCTGTGATTGCTGCGATGATACAGTCATCATGATATATAACGTTAGAGCATATGTCAGCTACATATTTTATAAGATTGTCGAGATCTGATTTGAAGGTATGGTGAGTTCCGTAGAGTGTTTGTCTTCGTTTTGCTGATATTGATAGGGGTGTTTTCATATAAAATGTTACATCGAGATGAAGAGGGCCTTCGAGAAATGGTTGATTGTTATATTGTGCAGC
>JGI26470J50227_1000044_pt1 | contig 55294 bp, 51 predicted proteins | sample FreactTroBogLake_FD_50227 | JGI IMG/M metagenome (IMG submission 50227)
GTATGCCTGCCGCGACTGTGGTCGCAAGGTGCAGGAAACCGCAGCTGATGCAGCAGCCGATGCCGCGATGCTGGCGGACAACAACACCACAGGTTGACAGCCAATGGCAAACAAATAAAATAAAAGAAGACAATACATCCTACCAGGAGATACCAATGGCCAAAATCAAAGCACAACAAACTAGCGACTACATGAGCGTTAGCTATCGCCTCGACGACAAGCATACCAATGACACCATCAAGAACGTGGACATGAATTGGTATAATCGATCAGAAGAAGAGGTCATGGAAAATCTCAATACCTGGCTAGTTGCCTGTGGCTTCAACCTTGAGGTTAGATCCAAGACGTAAAATGTTGTACACATCACCAGCCCCATTGCCCACTGCCTTCCAGAAACAAAGCATTTTCATTGCAGGAGGTATCTCCGATTGCCCAGACTGGCAACAGGAAATGGTAGATCTTTTCAATCAGGACATATTCGACATCGTCAATCCACGGAGAGAAGCAGGGTTTGACAGTACCGGTGCTACAGCAGAGGAGCAGATCACCTGGGAGCACAGGGCGTTAGGATTGGTCGACGCTTGTGTTTTCTGGTTTCCAAAAGAAACGCTTTGTCCCATAACATTGTTTGAGCTCGGCGGCATGCTGCATCGTGCCGCACATCGCAATGTGCGGCTGGCCATAGGCTGGCATCCTGAATACCAACGCGCATTTGATCTTGCAGTTCAAATACGGTTGGAACATGCCGACTCGCGATATGTCCTGCACGCAGCGCCGGGCTGGGACGATCTTTGCGCGGTGGTGAAGCAAACCTGGGGCTAACCAGTTTTGGCAGCATCATTGATAAGGGTATGGAGTGGTCCGGCCACCAAAGCTTGCACTTAGGCTGGTGGTTGCACCTGATGCGATGCCAATCTTGGATCCAAGTGTTCCATTAAGGCTTATTGGAGGATAACCGCTCGGAGGCGTAGCGCTTGTGTATGCATCATACACTTTACCCATGGTAACAGTGCTGCCGGTGTTTGGTATCTGATTGGTCATGGTGTATTTATAGTGAATAAACCAGTATCGGTACCCATTGTTCGTGACCAATTGCAGGTTGACAACCTACACCAACTAGCGTATAAAAGAAATAGATTATGTCTCCATGGGCAAGATGGTTAAGCCAGGGATCTCTAAAATCCCCATGCTTGGGTTCAAATCCCGATGGAGACGCCAAATTTAACGGGATCAAGATGCGCGAGCTGTAGAACCACCTAGATAAGATCCTCAAATGCCCATCAAACCCACGCGGCCATCCGCGTGGGTTTTTTCTTGACCAAAAAATCAAACAAGGAGAAACAAAATGACCGTAGAAATCGCATGTAAAGAAGTGGTGTTCCATTTCAATAAACATCATCTGGTAGATCCTGCCGTGCCAGCATGGACGATCAAAACCGGAGGAAAAACCTATTATGTGGAGCACGTAAGCGCGGATCTGCCCTGGAGCACCAAGGAAACACCAGACAATCCTGCCACCAAAGGGTCAATCAAGTTCCACAAAGCCCTGCTGACCATTGACGACAACAATCATGCCCGGCTCACCGTGCTGAAAGACAGCGATCTCACACGCATCCGTGCGATGAAACGCAACCATGCACGCATCATCATCACCAGTAGGTTTGACGAGATCGCACGTTGGCTGAAGGAAAATGGTGTTAAACACGGTCCGATCAAGACCATAACCGGCGGGTGCCACAGCCGCTTCCAGCTGTGTGACATCAAGAAACAGGGAGATCTGGTGATGATGGCATTGATCTTCAACAACAGCTACCGGGTCCTGCAGGCCAACGAGATGTATTTCCGTGCATACGAGGATCCTGAATTGCTGGCCCAGCTTGATGCCGACGAATACTATGATGGCGAGGGCAGTGACGACAAGTGAATAAATACATGCATCCAGATACCAGCGTGCAGATTTGCAAATACCGGAGTAATCATTGATGGAAAACAACTACTTTGCGCCCTTGGATTTTGATTTTGTGTTGGATCAGAGCTACCTAACATGCATACAACAGGATCCGTCTCTTGCGGACAAACGAGGTCCATTTGTGATGCCGGAGCAATATCGTGATGGTAGGCTGATTGGTTTGCTTGCAGAAACCAATCTAACGATACGCTATAGCGAGATATTCCACACATTTCCATGGAACGATAGGAGCATACACGTAGACGGACCAAGGCTGGACGATCATGCAAAGATCAACCTGGTGATTGGTGCTCCGGCCAGCGCAATGACGTGGTATATGCCCAAAGAAGGTCTTGCGTTACCGCATGTTGAGTTCAACAGTGCAGGGACCACACACCTAAGCTACACGGCAGATCAATGCCAATTGGTTTACAAGACCAACATACAAGGATATGCGCTCGTCAATGTGGGCGTACCCCACAACGTGCTGAACCAAACCCCGGAACATCGTTGGTGCATCAGCATGCAACTCGGTCACAAAGGCACTGATACAAAAATCACGTTTGGCGAAGCAAGAGCCCTGTTATCAAGACATATCAGATAAAACCTGTATTGGCCAACCCGGACGCTTCCGACCAACAGCTGATACCAAAGCACAGTGATAGATCTTACCAGGGCAATCGTGATACACTATGCACATGTTAAAAATCATCAACAGCCAACTTGACGCCAGCGTGAACCTAATCGAACAGCAGCTGGTGGGATTCCTGGAAAGCCGCTATGTGCGGCGAACGGAGGAATATTTCATAGCCTACCTATCCAGCCAGACCGGCTGCAACCGGGGATGCAAGATGTGCCATCTCACCGCAACCAAACAAACGCAGTTCTCCAACTGCGATATGAATGATTTCGTATCGCAGCTTGAGAGCGTGTTCGCGCAGTATGACAGGGGCGTGCCGGCCCAAACCCTGCACATAAATTTCATGGCCAGAGGAGAAGCACTGGCCAACCCCACCATCACCAAAACCGGCACTGAGCTGCTGCTGAGGCTGGGCAACATGGCCATTGAGCGAAACCTAGCGGTCAAGTTCAACCTATCCACCATAATGCCACTGACATTCTGCCAAACGCTGGTCAATGCCTTTCCTATCATCACACCCACCATATACTACAGCATGTATTCCGTTGATCCTGGGTTCAGGGCCAAATGGTTGCCAGGTGCCATGCCGGTTGATGATGCGTTGGATCTTTTGGCCGAGTACCAGCATGTTAGCAAAAAGATCATCAAGTTTCACGGTGCATTCATTGCCGGAGAAAACGACAGCTATGCCGACGTGCTGGGAATGATGAAGGCCATTGCCACACGCAAAATCGTCGGGGAGTTCAACGTGGTTCGATACAATCCGTTCAGCGCGGATCAGGGCCAGGAAAGCACGCGGATTAACCAGCTGGCCGAGCTGATAGCCGAGACGATGCCGGTCAAGATAATACCGCGAGTAGGCGAGGATTGCTATGCCAGCTGCGGGCAATTCTATCGCTGATACCAAAAACCTGAAAAAAACCACCAAAGATGGCAAATTCTAGGTTGACTTATAAATATACTGCGCTATAAATAGTGCAGTAACAAGGAATACAAGACTTTCAAACATGCAGACGAAACATTATCCATGTGTGCAATTTATTCGCTGGGCCAGTAATGATCCCAGTCAGGGGCCTGTCAGGTGATTTAACCTTTTAAATCACTGGTTTGACTAGGCCCCGGGAGCAAATTGCTTGCCGGGGTTTTTGTTTGGTTTTATGTTTGTGTTATTTGACAATTGAATCAGGAGATTAAATGGTCTGTTGAGGACTGTTGGGCCCAGCCCGGGCATGATTAGGTCACAGGACTCTAACATGACGGTTGAGATTGACAGCGATTGCCAGACCGAGATATAATAATAGGGTGCTGCGTTAGGTAAGCGCAGCACCCTATGTGTAATACGAAATCATGTTTTGTGGGGGAGCGGCTGAGTTGGAGAGCAGCGGCGGACTGTGGGATCGAGCGTAGAATGCAATCGGATAGAATATATCCGACATTGCCGTGCGATACGGCTAGATCCAAGAAAAATCCGTTCCTTTGGGTGAGTGTGTTCGAATCACACCTCCCCCACCAGAGATAATTTCAGAGATTGGGTAGGGAAAGCTGATGGCTTCAGCAGTGAGTCTGTAAAACTCATCCTAACGGGAGTGGATCGAAACCACACCTGCCCACCAAGTTTGGGGTGTTAGCTCAGCTGGGAGAGTGCGGAGAACTTGCACATTGCATAAATAAATGCAATAGAAGATGTATACATGAACAACGGAAAATACCACACCCTCGAGTATAAGCAAAAACAAGATGCAAAAATTGATAGGTTATACGGTCCTATTTTGGAACATAAAAAGATTTGTCAATGTTGTGGAACAGAATTTGTATTCGAAGGCAGGCTAAAAACTAAAAAATATGATGATGCAAAATTTTGCTCCAGGAGTTGCGCAAATAATAGGCAACAATGGTGGAATGATAATGCAACTCATTATAAAACAATAGCACTACAGCATCACGATCATAAGTGTGTTGTATGTGGCTTTGATAAGATTGTTGCTATACATCATATAGACAAAAATAGAAAAAACAACAATCCTTTGAATTTAATACCTCTGTGCCCAAATCATCATGAAATGGTGCATAGCAAATGGAAAGATGAAGTTATTCCGTTTATAACGGAATGGCAAAAACAATGGGCCGGTAGTTAAATGGGATAACGGTGGCTTTGCAAGCCTCGATTGGGAGTTCGATTCTCCCTCGGTCCACCAAATTTTAGGAGGGCTTGCTCGCGTGGTGCGGGCATCATCCAGCCATGGATGTTTACGGCAATACAAATTGTTTGGTTCAACTCCAAAGCCCTCCACCAAGTTTTTTCCGGTGCAACAAAATACCAAGGATGTCAATACAAGCTTTGGCCGTGGATGCACGATAACATCGGAGTTTATGCAAGTGCGCCGTAGTTGGAGAGACGGGCTGGTCTCCAAAACCAGTGAGCTTTACGCCTGAGCAGGTTCGAATCCTGTCACTTGTGCCATTTTGGATATAATGCATCAAATGCAGATATATCGTCCATTAATTTCTCAATAGTAATGGAACATTTTGTATTTTTTCGTTGATTTTCGGTATGTAATACAAGATGACAGTTAGCAGGATGTTGAATTATTTGCGGATCTATTCCGTGTTGATAGCCATAATCTACAGAAATTCTATGATCCCTGCTCACTCCATTCAGATTTTTAACTCCTTTGCGCGATCCAGGAGTTGAATACCAACCATGATCAAGTATAATCTTGCCATCAAACCATAATGGAAACTGTCCTATTGAAAACCTAAACTTACATAAAACAGCATAGTGTTTCTTATCGGCTATAACAGAAGGATGATATTTCTGCCAAGTTTTAGCATAGAATATCAATCCTGTTTTACAGCAAACATTGCGATATGCTATAGTATATGGACCAAATATATCGTCCTTCCATGTAGCTTTTCGTTTTTTGCGAGCTTTAAGAGTTTTACTTATTGCTTGTTTTTGATGTTCAGACATCGGCGCGCTATTAAGGTTTGAATGAGTTGCTGCACAACTCTTTGAACAAAACTTTGGATTGAACGTGACTGTGTTACATTGAAGGCAATGTGTTGTCTTACAGGGACGACTTTTCTTTGCACATTCTGTTCCGCAGAATCTTCGGATCTGTCCGGTCCTAGAAGGAAAGAATTTTATCGAGCATTGCTCGCAAGTAAAAATAACAGTCATATGATACTCCAAGTAAATAGTTGGTGGGACAGCCTGGAACTCCAAGCCGGGTTTCGTGTTGTTGCAACCAACACGATCACCACATATATTTATACAAATAGCAGACGGGTTCAAATCCCTCCGTGCCTGCCAAGCAAATGTTTTCGAATCTTATCTGGGAGTCCAGTTAATCCATGGAAAGAGGGAGAGATCAAAACAGATGTTTACCTTAGAGTTTCATCCGTTATGCATTAACAACCGGAGATGGACACATTGTCCGTGGAGCCAAGGTAACATGGATTTATCAGGGGATTGGTGAAAGTAGGATCACGTCGATCTGTGGAATCAAAGTTCAGGGTGCAAGTCCCGACCACCTGACCATCAATTGCCATAGAATCACATGGCGGAATGTGAACCGCGTGCGGTCATGGCATGTTTTTTCGGGCAAGAGACATAGAATCTAAAAAGTGGTGCACTCTGACTGCACGGTACTGTTAGGACATGGTTCTCGGCCAAGTGTGTGATCAAGTTATTTGCAGTACCAGCGATCCGGACGCAGGATTTCCTAAAATAACAAGGTTGCATGCGATCCCGGTTCGATCCAGCGATCCGACGTTGTTCATACCGACGCTTGAGGGTGGGGCAGCACCACCAGCCGGGACCACTGTTTGATCTGGATACCCACGGGACCCGGGCTGCTATCGGTCATGGTGGGGGTCATAATGCCAGGCGCCGGATGCAAAAGATCGTGAGCATTCCAAAAATTTGATGCGGGATACAATCAGACGGTAGATGGTGCGGCTCATAACCACACGGACAGAGATTCGAGCGCTCTTTCCGCAACCAAATTCCAACTGCTATAGAGTTAACCGGGACCAACGGTACTAGGCCAAGCGAAGGCGGAGTAGTTTGCCGCATGTAACTTGGTAATAGGCTTATTACGATGGTGGACCATAGTTGATTGGATAGTACTAGGTGTCATGCTAAAACGGAATCGTAAAACGGATAGCAGCCTATTACGCATATTTGATAGAGATAATGCCGCTCTAGTGTAGTTGGTCTGCACGACTGCCTGAAGAGCAGTAGGTCCTGGTTCAATCCCAGGGGGCGGCACCATTTGGGCGCGATGCATATGGGTTCAATTCCCACACGGTCCACCATTTATGGGCCGGCTGGCTGCAATAAAGCTATGGCGACGGGTTTGATCACCCAGGGTGTTTGATTCACCCCGCGTCCACCAATAAATATCTTCATGAAAATACATGAACTAACACCAACCATACTGCGCGAATCATTCACCGATATCAGTGTTGACCGTCTCGGCATAGCAGATTTGGTCCGACAGGCTGACGAGCAGTTGGAAGATCCTGCCGCATATGCCATAACCAGCTTTGTTGGTGTTGAACCCAATGCCAGGAACACAGGAGCCTGGGGTGGCCTAATGCAATCGCGTAGATTGGAGGATGCCTACAGCAACAATCCCAGCGCAGAAGGCAAGATCATACGCCAGCAGATTGATGCAGCAATGGCACCCGTTAAGGCGGCATTGTCGAGCCGTTTTGGCAATGCCATCACGCTCTATCGCGCACAAAATGACGTCAGTGATCAGGATAGATCCACATTGAGCTGGACCAGCGATCCAAGGGTGGCTGCACATTTTGCCGGTGTTGAACCATGGGAAATGAAGCTGAAGCAGATAACGGATCAGGGCATAGCTGCTGCATTGGCCCAATACCATCGCACGGGCAAGGTCAAATGGCAGGGCAAAACATATGTTCGGACCGATGAACCCACTGATGATCCGGATCTGGATCAGTATTACTACGAGATATATGATCGGTCCGGGGACATGATAACGGATGGAGACGATCTAGCCCAGCAGTTTAGGGAAGATCAGCAGTACCACCAGGAACTGCTGGCGAAAAAATCGGCCAAGCTAGCCAGGATATTGACCGCAACCATACCCATTGATGGCATCATCTGGATAACGGATCGTGCAGGTCAAAGCGAATTCATACTGCACAATCAAGCTGGCAAAGCTGGTTATGTGGATAAAACCGGCCGATTGATAAAACATAAATGATCCTATGGCTCAATTGAATAGAGCGCTGGATTAACAAATGCACCTGTATCCCTCTCCGCTACGAACGGAGCGAAAGGTAATTTGGAATCATGCAGGTTCAACTCCTGTCAGGTGCTCCATTTTTTTTTTTGATTATAGTGCTTCTATTGTCTTTATAGAGTTTATAGAGGGTACCAGCCAACTCTGGTTTCGTAATGGGTAGTGCCAACGAAAAACCTCCACCAGTTTAATGCGGGAAGGACAAGATAGTTAGTCGCGCGGTTCATAACCACGTTTCCTGGAGGGTGCGAGCACCTCTCCCGCTACCAATTGCAGGAAATAACAGCCATTAAGGGAGCCTGGACACTCCAAGCCGGGTTTTTGATGGTTGACATCAATCAAATTACCATATATATTTATATATAATTCTGGGTGTAGCTCAAAAGAAGAGCGCTAGTTTTGGGAACTAGAGGCTGGGATGGCAGAATTCCCCACCCGGACCATATCTATACGTTGATCTCGCCAGAACCATTTTATAAGGCAGCCAACAATGACCTACAAGGTACGCACCATTGATAGCCATGTCTACTTCCTCACCGGCCCGTTCAGCCAGTGGCATCCGAGCGAGTTTCATGCGCCGCTTGCAGAGGGTGGTAGGACGCTGCGCTTCAGCCATGCAGAACAGTACATGATGGCAGGTAAGGCCTTGCTGTTTGGTGATCACGAAACACTTGAAAGGATCATGGATGCACCACATCCCCGAGACCAGAAGGAGCTTGGGCGCACGGTGCGAAATTTTGATGCAGACACATGGAACGCCCATGCACGGGAGATCGTGTACGAAGGCAATCTTGCCAAGTTCAATCAGGATAGCGACCTAAGAGAGTACCTCATGAATACCGGAGATCTTTACCTAGTTGAAGGTGCATGGTATGATCGGGTATGGGGCGTGGGCCTCGCCTGGGACGATGATAGGATTCTTGATGTGAATAACTGGCAAGGAACCAACTGGCTGGGAGAAACGCTGATGCGAGTAAGAGCAGCGTTGAGAGCCGATGTAGATGTTTGAATTAAAGATATGCGGGATATTCGAAGCCAGCCGATGGGCCGATAACAATTGGCCAACACACATCGTCAGCATGGTTGACCCAGGAGTCAATATATCCTTTGCCTGCAAAAACCATCTGATACTGCATCTTCATGATGTTGAAAGCCAGCTGCGCAATGAATGGGTGCTTGGCTCAGAAGAGCACATAGATGCCATACTGGAGTTTACCAAGGATCTTGGTCCAGGAGATAGATTATTGGTGCATTGCCACCAAGGGCTGAGCCGCAGCACTGCCGCAGCGATTGGTATCATGTTGCAGCATGGTTTTGATGCGGAAGGTGCTTATCGATATGTTGAGTCAGTGCGAGACATCCTGCTGCCCAACGGTCTTATCATCAAGATGCTTGATGAACGATTTGGCTTGAATGGGCAGCTATATGATCTTGTTATATCAGAGCGTCGTGAAAAGATGCAACGCAGACTGGATCAAGCCGTTGATATAATGGATCATTCAAACGTGGTTGAGATGAAATCCATATTGGAAAAACTCAACTCAATCCAATAGGACTGCCCGTGGTCCTCCCGCAAGGGTCTATAAAATCGTGGAGGATTAACAACCCTCTAGTAGCAACGATGGGAAAACATTATACGGGCTGGCGGGGGTGACTAACTTCCCAAAATAGGACTGCCCATGGTCCTCCCGCAAGGGTTAATATATGATGATGGCAAGGATGGTAACCCAGCTGGTAACAATCATCTAAAAAGCTACAGAGGTCGCTGGTTGTTGGGCGAAATCCCAACTAGGCAGCCGGTTAAGCCGAATGAGCCGGAGCATTGGTGAACGAAGCCGGCCAACACACGTTGGAGGGGAGCCGAAAACATCTTGATGATAGATTTTTGGTCATGATCCGTTTCCGGAGGGGCCTGGGTGAGAGTCCCAGCAGAGAGCGCGACGCTTACGGTAGGTGGAAATCCTGCAACACTTTTGATCACAACGGAGACAGGAATGCAGGACGACGGTGATGACCTTGATGCAGCCAGGGGTATGATGAATGCCGTAGCCATTGGCGTTGTCATTTGGTTCCTAGTGGCTGCCGCATGGCTTGCGAAAATAATATTTGGTTAAATGTCCCTATGGACTACGATAGCTAGGTTGACACCCTCTCAAGGTGTAGGAACGGGGGCAGCACCCGTTAGGGACTCCATTAAAAGGTAAATAACAGGTGATCAAGGATCCCGACAGTTACGACGAGGGCTACCGACAGGCTATGCTAGATGTGGCTGGTTTTATTGCCAAGTCACCAGTGCCGTCGATGTCCGAATCGGAAAACATGCACGATTTCTGGAGCTTGCTCCGCCGCGCAGGAACCACGGATACCAGCAAGTTCCATATATTTGCTGCCGGATTCAGGGTGGCACGGCGGGAATTAAGCACGCATATCGCAGCGTTGGCAAAACACATATAAAAATGTTCCGGTGGCCGAGTGGTGAGGCGCTAGTCTGCAAAATTAGCCATGGGGGTTCGATTCCCTCCCGGAACTCCAACAAATAACAGCACAACGGGCCAGATGCATTCGCTGGTGCGTGCGGCGGTCTCTTAAACCGTTTCTTGGTGGGTTTGATCCCCACCTGGCCCTCCAAATTTGGATCACATCCACTCACTGGTGTGTGGTGCGGTCTTTTAAACCGATGATGCAGGGTTCGATTCCCTGGTGATCCTCCAATCAACGGGCTGGTATCGGAGTGGGGCCACAGCCATAAACTTCCTGCCCCGCAAAAGGGAAGTGCCCGTGAAAGAATAACGTGTGCGGTTAGCGCCGGAGCCGAGTCCATGCTGGACAACACTACGAGCATGGACATTGCGAGTCACACATCCCAAGAGTAAGTGTGTTTGAGGGGATGACGCACGTTACACAAATATGCCCGCGTAGCCCAACTGGTAGAGGTAATGGTTTTAGAAACCAGAGGTTGTCGGTTCGAATCCGACTGCGGGTACCAAAATTTGAATCCATAGTTCAACGGCAAGAACAGGTATCTCTAAAATACTGGGTTGGGAGTTCAAATCTCCCTGGATTCACCAACTAAATATGAGTAGGCGGGTATGATGTAATGGTAGCGTGTTGGTATAAATAGTACATGAAACAGATTTATCGCTATCTATATCAGATCACTAACCACATAAATGGCAAAATTTACGTCGGCGTGCATGTCACCGACGATATAAATGATGGCTACATGGGATCTGGTAAAATCCTAAATGCTGCTATACAAAAACACGGAATTGAAAACTTTACCAAGACCATACTAGAGTTTTTTGAAACTTCAAATGATATGTTTCAAAAAGAAGAAGAGATTGTCAACGAGGCATTCGTTCAACGATCTGATACGTATAACATCAAGATTGGAGGAAAAGGTGGATTTGATTATATCAACTCTACTGGTAAAAACAAGAGAGCTGGATATAAACATTCGGCCGTAACAAAAGAAAAAATCCGTAATGCTGTTCGTGGAAAAGCAACGCAGGAAGCTAGAGAAGCATCCAGACAGCGACTTCTAAAAAATCCAATGGCATCGCGCCCAGGTGTAAAGGATAAAATGAAGAAGTCACTGTCCTCCAGAAGGCTTTCGCCAGAGCACAAGGCAAAGATTTCTGAAACGTTGAAAAACAAGGTTTTGTCTGACGAGGAAAGGGCCTCTCGGCAGCAACGAATGAATTCTGCTAGGATGAAGAAGCCAAAAATCGTTTCAAATGAAACCAGAAATAAAATCTCCTCTGCAAATAAATCAGCATGGGATTCTGGTAAACGTTGCAAACCTGTCCGAGACTGGAAAGGTATCCAATGTGATATCGATGCAGGTATGAAAAAGCGAGATATACTGGCTAAATATGGCATAGATAGACATGTTTTTGATAATGGTCTAAAACGTGGATATATCATGAAGAATAGTGCAGGGTGTGGACAAGTGGCCTTGTCACCAGATTGCCAGTCTGGAGCCTAATCAGCACCGGGGTTCGATTCCCCCACCCCGCTCCAAGATTTGGGTCGCATAGGATTCAGCTGGATTAAAGCCCACAGTGGACCTTTCGGCTTNCGGAGTTCAACTCTCCGGCGATCCACCAAAAATCAACAGTTGACACATGAATATTTTGCAGTATTATAGCTGTATAGACGATGTGTTCATTGACAATAGAAACAAATATTAAAGTTTATTCGGGCGTAGGAGAATTGGTAGCGCAGCAGATTGTTAATCTGTTGGTTCCTGGTTAAAGTCCAGGGGCCGGAGCCATTTTTTTAAATTTTGTTCTGATAACGGCGCAAATATAATTGATACCTTAATATTTCTTTGCCATGCGATAAGCTAAGTGAAGGCACATAACTACATAAATAAAGTCATGATACATATCTGTGCCAACTGCAATAAGCAATGCAAAAGTTTGCAATCACTTCGTAGTCACGAATGGAAATCGCACACTGATGCAGGATTGAAGCATACACCAATGTTAGGCAAAAACCAATCTTTAGAAACTAAAGAAAAGTGCAGGCAAGCTAATCTTGGACGAGCACCTGGAAACAAGGGTAAAAAATATCCAGGAAGGATTATGTCTGAATCTGCTAAACAACGTATATCAGATGGCATGAAGCGTGCGCATGCAGAGGGCAGAGCACACAATATCGGAATGTCTAGATGGAATAATCAACCTAGTTGGCCAGAAAAATGGTTCATGCAGGTAATTGAAAATGAGTTTGATGATAAAAATTATATCAAAGAATATCCTTTTCATAGATTTAGTTTAGATTTTGTTTGGTTACACACTAAACGAGTAGTCGAAATTGACGGTGATCAGCACGATAGATTTTTGGAACAAAAGCAGAGAGATATTGAAAAAGATAGATTACTAGTAGAAGAAGGATTTACCGTTTTACGAATACGATGGAAAGACATTTGTAATAACACAAAAGATTTTGTAAGAATTTTAAAAGAATTTATAGATATATAATCCTGAGTAGCTCAATTGGTAGAGCACCTGACTGTGGGACCTAAAAGGAAGTGTGGTGCAACTCCACAAGGTCCAAAAGTAATCAGGGGGTTGGGGGATCGTGCCCCTCCTCAGGAGCCAAAAATTTGCTGCGGCATATCCTAGCATGCGTGCTAGTTTGTGCCGACAGCATGGTAAGGTACTGTATCACACTAGAATAAGATCGACTGTGGCAGGCAGTATCAGATACACGGCGGGTTAGGGGGCCAGTGTATAGGATTTAGAGTTGACATACGCGATTACAAGATAGCTTATCAATAGAATAATACTTTACATCTCCATAGCGTGGCTAACTTAGCACAATACTGGCGTACGGGATATGGGTTAGCCAAGTTGTGTTACAATAACACTCATCTTTTTGAAATAAATATCTACATTAATAAAGTAGGAGATTTAAAATGGATAATCGGCAAGATTTTGTCAACACCTGGTTGGTCGAAATGCCAGAAGGTTTAGGGGTATTTGATACATATGATCAACTTGAATATGTTATTAATGATTATATAAAAAATGGTGTGAAACCTGAGCAAGTAAAACCAGATTTATGGAAAATTGCAGGTCAGCAAGTTATTTTATATTGGTATCAAAAAAATAATAAAATTATATTGGCAACTGAACTGGCTAAAAAACCACAAGCACTGGTAGTGAGTATAACTGGTAAATCTCCAGAGTTTCGCGGAAAACCGCCATATACAAGTGACCTCTATGCAGAAATCCTAGATGACAACCCTCAATCTTTACGTTTATATAGTGATACACAACTAAGTGATGATGGATTAAAATTATGGAAAACTATGATGCGTATGGGATATCATGTTTCTGTATACGATAACCAGAATCCAGCCCAAAGTTTTAAAACATTACAAACACCGGCAGAAATTGATAACTTTTTCAAGCATGATGATAGAAATTATCAACGATATCAATACGTCTTATCAAAAAAAGGTTTACCAGTATCAGAAACAAGAGGGTATTTCCATCTTAGACGTTACAGAGAATTGTCTGGATTATCTGTTTGAGTTCAACTATATGTCATGTTAGTAGTGAACACACAAAATCACTGTACCAACTGGCAAACGTCGACTCTATCTATATTGCATCCGTTTTGCCAATAGAGATCCTACAATGTTATCAACTGTTTGTAGATGATCGGCACGGTTGTACCCAGTTTGCAGCAACCTATGAAGACTGCTATAATACAAATGCATTGCAACTGTCAGTGTAGGCGATAGGACAGTTGTTGAAGGAATGGCAACAAGATCGCACGTATCTGCGTTAACCAACGGCAACAGTGTATCATTTGTGCCAGTAAGTGTGTAACATGCATACCCATATTGCGCCAGTATAGACAAAATATTTGTGTTGTTGCCATATTCAACTATTACTACCGGCTTATGGTCGGCAATTATACGCCGGGCTCCGGCTAGAACATGATAGTCATGAAGTTTGGCATCTATTTTTATAAAACCAATTTCAATTTCTCTAGCAACAAGGTCATCCAACGGAGCAACTGTAACAGTTCTGCTGTTGGTTTGTACCAGTGTTGTATTGTTGGGATCAAAGTGCAGTCCATTAAACCATAATGCAGGTTCACCGTTGGTATAGTTGTATTCGTAATAGGTCATTTCATTTGCATATTCTCCACAAGCACATTGCGTGTAGCTGCACTTTGACATATCAATGATAGACCATTTTAATGATTTAAATAATATTTTAGAGTTGAGAACACTGGACTTTCAATCCGGAAATGCGAGTTCGATCCTCGCTGGGATACCAATAAATTTAAGTCCCTATAGATTACTGGCTAGATCGCTGCCCTTTCAAGGCGGAGGAGGGAGATCGATACTCCCTAGGGATACCAATAATGCACACGTAGCTCAATCGGGGGAGCACCGGATTGTCAATCCGGAGGTAGCGGGATCAAAACCCGTCGTGTGCGCCAGAGAAACGAGGTGAGGTACACCTAGGGTACCAAGCACCCTCGGGCAGGTACCCAGCGGCGGCAGGTGTCATGAGCTTGCTGTGGAAACTAGCCAAGTCCGCCTGCTACCAATTATGGTTGCCATGTCAAAGAGAACCATAGCATGCGTTGCATAGACTATTTGTTAGACATGGTGTTACCCGGGGTTCCTTGTTCCTGGGAACAGAATACAAGCAAAAATGCTGTCATAAGGTTTACAAATATATGGTTATAAGAAAAATTGTTGACAAACAACTAAACTAATATATAATTGCATTAACAAGAAGTTAAAGTAATACATGAAATGGTATGCCTGCGTAGACCAACCGGTAGAGTCAAGGGATTTAAAATCCCTGTGTTGAGAGTTCGAATCTCTCCGTAGGTACCAAATTCTTTTTGTTTTTTTCAAGTAAAAATGGTAAACACATTATAAATACAATCATGAAGACTATTATGATTGTAGGGTTTATCTATCAATGGACTAATAATCGCACAGGATTAAAATATATTGGCCGTCATGAAGGATCACCAAATGATGGTTATATTGGAAGTGGCACTAAATTTATTGAAGAATATAATAAACAGCCAAGCGACTTTACTAGAGAAATATTATGCGAAATAACAACATCTATTGATGACCTAATACGTAAAGAAGAAGAATTCTTATACAATATACCAGAAAATGAATTCTATTACGGTAATAATAGAAAATATTATAATCTAGTGCGAAATTCATCAGGATTTACATCAAAAGATAATCCCATGAATAATCCAGAAGTGGTTGCTAGAATGCTAGAAACCAAAATGACTCAAGGTACGCATAAAAATCCATGGCAAAGAACCATGGAAAAATATGGTTACGATACTGCTTGCAAAATGAACAAAGATCACATGGTCGGTAATAGCAACGGCTGTGGTAATAAAGGGAAATCGAAGAGCATTGAACATAAAAGGAAGATTGCAAAAAATCATAAAGGGGGAAGAGGCCCGTCTGTTGATCTTATAGAGACTATGAACATTTATCATCAATATGGTTTAATAGAGGGTGCAAAAATCCTAAATGTAAAATACAATACCTTTAAAGCTAGAGTGTTATTAGCTAAAAAAAATCTAAAAATATAGATTTTCTAGTCAATTGTATACATAATTAAAAAATGTTTACATATTTTATTTCATTTTGATTCCTTAAGCCGTAGCCACAAAATCTGCCGCGATTGCTTGCAGGTTCAAGTCCGGCGGCGGGCACCAAAGCTTCTATGGGAGATTAGTTCAAAAGCAGAACACCTGTTTTACACGCAGGCTACGGCGGAGCGTTACCGTCATCTCCTACCAAACATGCATCCGTAGGCCAATTGGTAGAGTCAATAGCTTGAGGGGTTATGCAGTGAGAGTTCGAGTCTCTCCGGATGCACCAAAACCTGTTACCCATGCGCCCGGGTGGCGGAACAGTCTACGCGGCGGCCTCAAAAGCCGCTTCTCGAAAGAGATTGCAGGTGCGAATCCTGTCCCGGGTACCAACTACACTTTTTGTTTCTTACGAGCATACATTTTCAGAATTGAACTGCGAATCTTTTCAATGTGCTCTGGCGTCTTTGGAACTGGTATTGACTTTGCTTGCAGTGTAGGAACAATATCCTTTTCCCACGCACCAATTCTCTCCAATAATTCTTGATAGGTCATACTGCTACTACTGTTCTTTTTGATATTTTCAAAATTGGTGATAAATCTGCAATTTGCTGGATGTCGAATATGCTCGGGATTGTAGCCATTCTGCCAACCGTCGGCCCGACTTACGATGTGATCTCTCACTATGCCGTTGGGATTCTTGGTACTATGGTAACACCCGTGTTTGACGAATAATTCAAATCCGGGTATCTTTTTCATTTCGGCTCGAGTAAATCGAAATTCGCATTCTTTGTAATAGATCCTTTTTGGGTCTGTAATTGTCTTACCTGCTTGCTTGACAGTATTTTGAATGGCAGATGATAAATCCTTCAATTTGATACCAAGACACTTTGTAATAAACATGCCAAAGTTGGAGTGTATTATTCCAAGCTTGGTAGCTATTTGTGTCGGTGATAGGTCATTGGTATGAATCTCGTGATTGATATAATCTTGGAAAAGTTCGACATCATCGTATTCGATCAAATCTTTGGGTTTACCTAGGTATAGACTTGTGTATTTGATAATTGCCCATTTTGTTTTTGGATATAAATTTGGATTTGAGCTAGATTTTGTTGTTGGGTTTGTTTTTAACGGTTTGCTTTTTGACAATGTACTAGTTGATATCTTTCTAGACAGCATAGTTTGAGTCAAGGATCGCTGTTGTTTGAGTCTAGATTCTTTTGTTCTTTTCTTGTTATTATATGATGCAGCGCAACTCTGATTGCAGAATTTCTTTGTCAGCTGGTCTCGGTTATGGACCGAGAATCCATTATTACAGTTTAGACAGATCTTTGCGGGTAAGTTGACATATGAGGATCCTCCAAGTAAATATGTGTTGTGGGACAGCCTGGACTCCAAGCTGGGTTTTTTGAAGGGCCAACTTCAAAATTACCACCTCTATTTATACTTGACTTATGCCTTTATATGCAATATAATTACTTGAAGCCGATTTGGGCGAATGGTAGATCAACCGTTGGATCGTCCGATCAAATACCGGAAGTTGGAAGTTAGAATCTTCTCCGTTCCACCATTTTTATGCTTGCAATATGTGCAAGCAGAGGTTATCTATAGATACATGCGCGGTTGGCTGAGAAGGGAGGCACTCGGTTGATAACCGAGACCAGGTAGGAGCATTACCTACACCGCGCACCAAATTTTATTGCTTGGTCGTCTAATGGCAGTACCACGCATAAATACAAAATGCTAAGTAAAACACGGACCCAAATGAGATTGCCAAATTAATTGATAATGGATTGACAACTAGCAAAATAGCAGCTATGCTAGGACTATCGTCCGCAACTGTTTCGTATTGGAAGAAGAAATTAGGCAAACCATTATGTATGATTAGGCAACATTGGGCTAAGATTCAAGAAGCACACGATAACGGTGCTTCTTATACAAAGTTAGCAGAAATGTTTGGTGTAGCGAGACGATCCTTGCAACGCGCCAGGAATAAAGGTCAGTTTATTGTAAGGAAACGAAAAAAGAAGTCTCCAGAAGAACGCCGTGCTAATAAACGAGAATCCTGGATGAGGTATCACAGTAAAAAGAAATACCAAACTCCTGCTAATGAAGATATTAAACAATTACAGGAATTTTATCGAAACTGTCCAAAAGGATATGAAGTAGATCATATTATTCCTATTAGTAAAGGTGGACTACATTCAATTTCCAACCTTCAATACTTAACTGTTAAAGAGAACCAACAAAAGAGCGATAAAATCCTTTAATCATTAATTTAGATTATTCCAGGTTCGCCTAGCTGGTAGGGCACCGGACTTTGAATCCGGCAGACGAGAGTCGTGGAGTGGTTCGAAGCCACTACCTGGAGCCATTTTTTGTATCCTATCGTAAGTTGCCCCAGCCCGGGCATCCAAGATTGGGGATTAGGTTGATACATAGCGCAAGGTTATAGGCGTAGTAGAGTCTTTGTAAAGTAATGAATATTGCCCTCTAGTGTAACTGGCAACATCCCGGTCTCTGAAACCGCGAGATTCCTCGTTCGAACCGAGGGAGGGCAACCATTCCACGTGTCGATGATCAAGATTATTAGCAGTTATTAAACCAAATCATTGGTTGACGCTGCTAAGACTTGTGCTAACAACTAAAATGCTCTCGTGGTCCAAGGGATGGGCACCAGTTTCCTAAACTGTTTTATGTAGGTTCGAATCCTACCGAGAGCGCCATTTAGCCATAGAGCCGAGGACCCGAAAGCCCACTTGGGTGGATTTAGCGGACAATCAAGGCCATGGCACACGGAAGATGAACTAGGTAGGACCTAGGCCTCCCTGCTAAGGAGTGCGCCCCGGCTAGAACCCGGGGCGAGTTTCAAATACTCCGTCTTCCGCCATTTTAACACAAAAGGATAAAATCCATGCAGATTATTCGATATGATCACGATGTTGTTGCCGAGCGTGCCTGCGACACGTTATTCTTCAAATTGATACCCCAGGAACGAATGTGGGAGTTTGATGACGCAACACGCGAACAGCACCTAGCGTGGTTCAACGATTGGGATCTTTCCGTTGAAAAGGTTGGATTCCTCGGACTGCTAATTGGAGAATCGGGATACTATCATGTAGATTTCACAGGTTTGGACGATCCAAGATTGATCCTGTGGAGCCGGATTTTCGAGGACGCAGAGGGCAAAAGCCTTGCTCCGGACCGATATCAGATGTGTGTTTATCCATATCAACTGTATTTGGATAGAAAGGCTGCCGGTGAGCTTGAACCAATCGATCCAGATGATTGGTGATGACCGGATTTTGCCATAGAATCGCTGCCGTAGCTTAGTGGTAAAGCGGGCCCGTGTGCGGGAAGATCGCCGGTTCGAATCCGGTCGGCAGTGGTCATGGTAACCCGTTAGGACGACTGAGAGCACTGACATGGTGTAATGGCAGCACGCCGCCCGCGAGGCGGAGGAACGGTTCGATTCCTCCAGGCACAGGTCCTAAACACATGCCCGAGCACTGCTCAGAGGCACTGGGTAGCAATGCCCAGGGTGCGCTGTGGACCATAATCACAGATGAGGGCTACGTATAAATTAAACGTGGCGGCCGTTGCCCGGCCAAAGGAGGCTCCTGCAAGGGAGGTAACCACCAGGCAGCTATTTTTTCGTGGAAAACCATTGCGTTTTTACCATGTTGTGTTAATATGCTGTGAGCAAGAAAGGACTGCCATGCGCGAGGATATGAGCAAGGTTATCGTCGAACGTCCGCGAATTGGCGGTAAGCATGTACGGAAAGGTCGTGCGGTGGATGCGGACCTGCAACTGAGCAAGCAGGGCATGCGCAAACCGTATCTCAAAGGTTATAACAATAAGGAACTGAACGAAAATCTAGCTCCGCTGCTGCGTTTCCTTGAGAGCCGGGTTGGACGTATCTGGAATGATGTTTACAGCGAGATCTGCGCTAACATCCGCGTAACCAACACCGTGCAAGAGCACATCCGGGTGCATGTTGATCAGTTTGTTAACAGGCATGTTCGCCTGCATGATGACGGTACACTGTGGGACTATGATGGACGACCCAGACCTCTTGCTAGCTGGGATAGATTTTACGTTGACCCCACAAATGGTGTGCTGCGCAAGAACACCGTGCGCAGCGAATGGAACATTCGCCGGAAACGGCGCAGGGATGAAGAAGCTGCTGAGCGTGCCAAAACCCAGCGCAGTTTGTCCGGCGGAGTTGAGCTGCGAAAGAAAGACGGAATTTGGTACCAGGTTGATATCGTTCCGGTTCCTGAGATCGTCAAGCACGAAACCGTGAGAAATGATGGTACTGTGCGTGTGATCGAATCGGGTGGTACGGCATATGACGTGATTCTTGGGCAGACCGTTGGCATCCGCAGCGGATGGCAGATCACCCGTGCAAGCCATTACGCAAGGACCAAACTCCAGCTCAGCAACGCCGAGCTCAAACGATACGGTGTTGCCAACGAGTGAACTACTGTTGGTCTGAAGACCAACAGCTTCCTTCCAACGAAGGAATGATTCCTGTTTCAAGCGATACATGTTTAGATATTTCGCGTGATATATCCCCAACAGCGGTATCTCCACAGGCGTAAATTTCCGCAGTTCCTGCGGTATTGATGTCGTCTATTCCCCAATTCAATATGTTGGTTGCTGCATTCAAATCTCTATCCATCACATTATCACAATTTGAACATACATATGTTCGTTCACTTAACGTTAATGTTTTCTTTGAACCACAGCAGCTACAGGTCTTGGTGCTAGCAGCCCACCGATCAATCTTGTGCAGTACCCCGTTGTTCCACTTCAATTTATATGATAGCAGTGTAACGAATTGCGCCCAGCCTTGATCTTGAATTGCCTTGGCTAATTTTCTATTCTTAATCATACCTGTAATATTGAGGTCTTCAACCAACACCACTAAATAGTTCTTGGCTATCGAACTACTTAATTTGTGATGCCAGTCCAATCTTGTATTTCTTATTGATCTGTGTAAACGAGCAACCGCGATTCTTGCCTTGTTGCGATTTGCACTTCCTTTTTGTTTTCTAGATAATCTACGGTGTCTTTGTTTTAATTTATCTTGTTTATTTCTATATATTTTTGAAGTAGGCGCTACCTCGCCGTCACTTGATACAAAGAAATCCTTTAAACCCAAATCAATACCAACACATTCAGTTCTATCAAATGCAGTTCTGGTTTTCTTTTTGGTCTGTGTTGCTAAGCAACAAACGTACCATTGATCTACATCTCGTTTGATGGTAATTGATAATAATCTACCAGTAATACGTCTGTGATATACCCATCTGACATCGCCTAATTTTGGTATAGTAATTGCTTGGCTTGTCCATTTGATATTCTTATTGAGTATTTTTCCAGTAATTTTTTCTTTGCTAACAACCTGTGATATTTCAATGCCTGAATTATCATGATGTTTTGATTTGAATTTTGGATATCCGCGTCCATATTTGAAGCAATTCTTCATTGCTTGATCTAGATCAAACACTTTATTCTGAAGTGCTTGCGACGGAGCGTCAATCCAGTCATAATCCTTCTTCATCTGTGGTAATTTGCGCTTCATTTCAAAGCCAAATGAGAATGTTTTTGTTGCTGCATATTGGGTATTATTTGCAGCAAGTAAATTATTCCATACAAATCGCAATTGACCTAACCAACCAATCAAGGTTTCTTCTTGTTTGGCTGTTGGATAGATACGATACTTATATGTAACCATAGTCATATGTATATTTATAATATATCTTGACTTAATTGTCAAGATTGCATACAATCATGGGAAAACACCGCGCTTATCTGTTGGTCTAAAGACACAACAGGCTTGCGCGGCGAAGTACTAAATAGAAAACACAACGGAGAAGTATCCCAGGCGGCCCTGGGCGCAGTCTTGAAAACTGATGGATCCGGCTAATACCGGGTTGGAGGTCGGCACTACCACTTCTCCGCCATTATTTTGCCGATGCCAACTGTTTCACATATGATTTGTAGTGGGAATAATTGGCAGCACGATCGGATAGGCCCCAACCGGCCGGATTGACCTGCCTGGTCACATGGTGAATGTTATCCCAGTCCTTTACAAACGGTTGAACCCTGGTTTGCCAATACCATAGTGCGGTCTTGGCAGCAACATCGGGCTTGGAAACCAGTTCAGGATGTGCTACCAATGGAAGCTGCAACGCCTTGGCAGCACGGGCATAGTTATCCTTTCCGGATAGATGGATGAACCCGCGACCCTTGTATTTTTCGCCGTCTCCGGGCAGATTGTTGCCGATGGATCGCGCTTTGGCAGGATTACCAGCAACGTCATAATGCTTGATGAACCACTGTTTAGGGTGGTGCTCCTCCAACTCATTAAAGCCCCTGGTTTCAGTTGATGACTGGGCCAAAAATGCGGCAAGTTCCTTGCCTTCAATGCCATGTTGTTGGAGATAATTGACAATATAGTGCTGCATGCCTTTGTTTGCGGATTTCCCGGTAAAGTCCCCTGGCTGGCTGGTAGGAACTTGGTCGGACTGATGATCTTTTGAAGGCAGGCGAATGTTCCCGTCAACATTATGCTCCGTGGACGTTTTTGGCACCAACAATGCCGCACCCAGGCCCAAAAGCCCGGCCCTGCGACCAAGTACCTCGTTGATATCATCAAATAATTCATGTAGCTTCATGCGGTTATTTATTCTAATACCTTCATGGCTCCGTAGCTCAACTGGATAGAGCATCGCGCTTCGAACGCGAAGGTTTGTGGGATCGTACCCTACCGGAGTCGCCAATTTAAACATTGACCATACGAGCTTTCTAATGTATAATACAATACAGGGTTTATGGACGCGTGGCAGAGTATTATTGCGCCAGCCTGCAAAGCTGGAAAAGGTCGGTGAAAATCCGAACCGCGTCCTCCATTAAAACGGAGCTTCGATGCGAACACTACGTCGGGGACAACGATACATATTACGTGTTCCAAGTTCCACGCTGTTTGAGCTTGAACGATCATCCACACAAAATAGGGTATCAGGCCCTGTTGAGGTTTGGTATCGTGTAAAAGATCGGGAATACGTGGAATGGAATTATGATATTTGGTTTACTTCCTTGGAGGAACTGGTGGCATGGCGTCTTACCAACAACTGTTAGCAGTGCTGGCCCTGTTACAGTTCAAGCACTTAATCGTGGATTGGTGCTGGCAACCAGCATATGAATGGCAAAACAAAGGTACCTATGGACATTTCGGAGGCATCCGTCATGCTGCCAAGAATGCCATAGGGACCATGCTTTGCTTTGCTCCGTTTGTTGCATGGCAACTATTACCGTGTATCGCTGCGGTAGATTTCGTCATACACTATCATGTTGATTGGATGAAGATGAACATAAATCGCATTAAACAATGGGGTCCGCTTACCCATGCAGAATTTTGGTGGCTAACGGGCGCGGATCAGTTCTTGCATCAGGCGACCTATTTGCTGTTGGCCTGGCTATTTGTGTAACAGTGATTTTTCCGCTTGCAATTGAGCATAAGCGTGCTATAATCAGCCTGTTATAGGAGGAGATCATGCATCAACCACCACAAAAACCCCAATACATCACCCCGGAGGAAATCGCGGCTCGCCGTGCAGCCCAGAAACTCCGGCGACGTGCCAATCGCCGGCAGATCAAGGCACAGACCATGGCAGAGGTCAGGCAAGCATGGCCTTACAAGGTCACGTTATCCGCAGAGCCTGATCGGTTTGAGGTCCGTAAATGGATGATCGAACAGCGCATGCGCGCATACGACCCAGAGCTTGATAATCGTGAGCGGTCAGATGTGTCCTGGAACAGCAATTGGCGAGAGTTTAGATTTGCCAAGGAGGAGCATGCGATGATTTTTAACCTATGTTTTGGTTGAAAATACGTTGACAACACTGAAATGAAATGTTATAAATAAAAGCATAAAGCGGGCTTGGTATAATGGGTATTACTTTACCTCGATCTGGTCCAATTTAACCGCCGATATTAAAAAGGTTCTCGATCATGTATTGAGAATTGGCTGTAATAGACTTCCCAAGTGCATCCATCGTATAGTGGTTATTATCCCTGGCTTCCATCCAGGGGATGTGAGTTCGATTCTCACTGGATGCTTATTGCCTAGTTATACTTCAATAAAGTAAAGAGTTTGCTCTTGTAATGGCGCCGGTTTCTACCCGGTAAGTGCATAATTGGATGATGCAGGTTCGAATCCTGCCAAGAGCGCCAAGAATGGATAGGTGGCCGAGTGGCCTAAGGCACAAGTTTGCTAAACTTGCGGGTGTTGTAAAATGCCCCGAGGGTTCAAATCCCTCCCTGTCCGCCATTTCGTCATAAATATGGCCGCTTACAATTGGAGAGTTATCCAGCACGGCTGCTGGTCACGCCTGGAAAGCGTTGGGTATCGGTGGATAACCGGTATGTGGATCGACACCACAATTCTCCGCCATCACCGGATGTCTAAGTGCAACGGCTTGCACCTCTGTTTCGAAAGCAGGTGGTACTGGGCAATACCCAGTATGGGGATCGACACCTCAGACATCCGCCATTGTTTTAGGATCCTTAGCTCAGCCAGGAGAGCACTACGTTGACATCGTAGAGGTCAGTGGGGCAGAACCACTAGGATCCACCATTTAATTTAATCTCCTGATCAAAAAGTGGTTGACAATCACATAAATACGAGTAGTATATATGCATACGCCGGTATAGCACAGTGGCTAGTGCAGCGGTTTTGTAAACCGAAGGTCGGGAGTTCAAATCTCTCTACCGGCACCAAGAGCTCCCAAAGCATAAAAAGCGATGCACTGGCTTCGTAACCCAGATAACCCAGGGCGGTACTGGGTGGGAGCACCATAAATATTAGTATGAAGATACAGGAACTAACGGAAGCTGCCAACACGACGTTGGCCAACGCACTGGCAAAGATGAAAGACGGGTATCTACACGGACGCCAATCTGGCAAGGATACCTGCTATGCATATGCGGGCGAAAAACTGGCCCGGTATGATCCGTTGGTGGCCACCATACGTTTTTGGGGATTGAAACGCAACAACATGATCGTGCACGGTGATGCAATATTACCGGATGGTACGGTTTTTAGCAACATACAGCCGGCGTTGTATGACAAACGAGGATATGAACTGGTGGATAGCATGCCATTCAGCGAATTCAAGAAAATTGTTGCGAAATAACACAGCAACGCACTAAAATAATCTATACAAAATATATCAAAACTCTACCAGGATGCCGAAGGTGTTGTCATCCTTGCCGGGGCAGGAATGGGTGTAGACAGCGGTCTGGCGGATTTTAGGGGCGATACCGGCCTATGGACCATGGCCAAGGAAAATTTCCTAAAGTATTCAACCGCCCGTGCATTTGACGATGATCCAGTTATTGCTTGGAACTTTTACATAGATCGCATACGGCAGTACGGTGAGGTTGCTCCGCATCGCGGGTTTACCGGTCTACTGGATCTGCTCAAAAGCACACATAAACCATATTTTGTTGTCACCAGCAACGTTGACGGACATTTCCAAAAGGCAGGCTACAACCCTGCATTGGTCCACGAAATGCACGGCGATCTACGCCATGCACAGTGCAAAAATGTTTGTAGCCGCAGGTTATATCCCATGCCACGATTTCAATCTAGATTGGCATCGGCCGAAGATCTCCCAAAATGTACAAATTGCGATTCAATACTACGACCACATGTGATGATGTTTAGTGATCCATGGTTTCTTTGGCAAAATGTTGACATGGGTGCCGAGAGATACGCAAGATGGAGCGCAAACAAGCTAAACATACTTGGCATAGAGATTGGGGCAGGAACCACCGTTCCATCCATTAGGTATTTTGCTGAAGAACGTACCACTGCCCTGATACGCATCAATCCCTATGAAAGTGAGGTCAATCGTGACCAGGATGTGGCCATTGCTGCCACAGCATTGGACGGCATAAACACGGTATTGTCAGCAATTTCAGCCGGCGTCGCATAGCGGCAATTGCAGCGGCTTCGTAAGCCGCCGGGTAACCTTCGCAAGTTTGAGTCTCGCCGCCGGCACCACAGAATATAACATTTCCAGCACATTACACGAAAAAAACACATTTATGCTATGTTTTAGCTAGGTTATCCAGCTAGAATACTGGCATGACAGACCAAAAGATATCTTGCGCAGATCGACGGCAAATAAACGATTGCGGCAAATTGGATCAGCACACCTTAACGTTATGGGAGCACCTATCGCAATCATGGCTCGAGCAGTTGGTATCATACAAGCGAAAGATGATATCGCTTGCGTTCAGCAAAACCAATCAACACGGATAAATCAAGCAGCGTATTTTGCCGTATGGACTATAAAACCCATAAATATCAGCATATTTTGGGTGACAAAAAATGACAATCTTAACCTCCATATTAAATCCCTACTTCGGTGTCATGCTCGAATGCAACGATGTAAAAGAAATCCTCAACCAAAATGCCGATGATTTCCGCAATCTATTTTATCAATCAAAAATTGTCGTTATTAGAGGGGCAAATCCCACACCTGAGGCCATGCTGGCAATTGGTAGCAAATTGGGTTGGTTAATGGATGGCGCCGATTATGCTCGCGGCCGCGAGCTTGCCAAAACCACCGAGCTAAATGGAAACCCAGCATGGTACGGCGTTTTTAGCAACAAAATCAGCGCCAGACTAGGCGTAGGAGCCATGACGTGGCATGCGGATAATCCGGACAGGGAGGAGAAAAGCTTTCCAATACGGGCAATAAGAATGGTGAACTGCCCAAATCCAGAAGCAGGGCTCACGCAGTTCCTGGACATAGATAGGGGTTGGGATCTTTTGCCCGATGACCTAAAAAACCAGTGGCTGGCAGTGTCAGTTGAACAGCATAGTTGGTATGAACCTGGAACCGGGCACGAAAGATTTCCCAGCATGAAAGTCCACCCGGTTACGGGCAAAATGATACCACGACTAAACAGCGTTGGACGCAGTGGATGGATAAGCAACCTATTTGACCAAGACAACCATGCGCTTGGTTACCAGCTTGTGCTGGATATCACCGCCGCAATGGAGGCAATGCCCGATACGATCTATAGGCACAAATGGCAGGAAGGCGATCTATTGCTCTGGGATAATCAGTACTTCATCCACAATCGCACACATCTACATATATCAACCGATCAGGAGAGGCTGATGTGGAGAATGAACGTTGTTCATGATGCTGCAAGACCTGTCAACGTTCAATAGGAGAGCCTGCATGGATATCAACGTGCGCGATACCTGCTGCATGCCTTTGCAATTTGACTTTGATTTGGATCCTGCAATCATCCAACGTGTAAAAAAGGACAATACTGACCTGTCTCCATCCTACTCAAATCTTCTCAAGTTATACGAGCACGAACAAGATGCCAATCTTTTGAAGCTGTTGTCCACAGTAGGCATGTGCATTTGTTATCAGGAGGCATTTTATACCGCTCCTGGGTTGGAAACGACACTGCACATCGACGGTATTACCCAACATAACAATGCTAAAATCAACTGGATCTATGGTGGATCGGGCAGCACAATGAAGTGGTGGAAACGAATAGATCCTTCTGCTCCAATACATCCACATGTTACTCCCCACGGCAACAAGGCCGTAAGATTCAGCCAACAGGAATGCGTACTGATACATGAAGAGCCGATATCCAGTCCTTGCCTGTTGAACGTGGGTATGATACACAACGTTCACAACAAAAGCCCAGAGGGCAGATGGTGCCTGAGCTGGCTGTTACAGGACCTTGATACGAAAAAAGTGGTGCAATGGGATGATGCTAGAAATAGGTTACAGGCTTATGCCAAATAGCACATGGGGTCAGCTGACATATTTTTATTGCCTGCATAAATCCGGGCATTGATAAATATACAAATAGCTTGGAGTATTTCAAAAAATGTGCATAGTGGTTGCTAAATGGTTTCCTGACATTGGTTGGGTTGGCGTAAAAAATCGGGATCGTAACTACATACCTGAAATCAGTTTCAAGCACAAGACCAGCGACGGAGTTGAAATGCTGCTGTTTTGGGATGATATCACACAATACAACGAAGGCATGAACAGCGGCGGTGTCTGCATAATCAGCGCCAGCCTGATGGTGCTGGATGACGAAAAAGAAATCACCACCCGGGCCAAAACACCCAGCAAGGATGGGGCCAAGATAAAAAAAGCGCTGAAATACCCAAACGTGAAGGCTGCTGCCATGAGCCTTATCAAAAGCAAGCTTCCGGGCAATACGCTGATATTTGACAAAGACACCTGCTATCTTTTGGAAGGTGCATGGAAAACAGGCGGATATGCTGACCGGGAATACAAGTATAAAATACGGGAGATACCGCACGATCAAACGATAGCACGAACCAACCACGGCGTGTGGTTGGAAGGTACCGGATACCAGCGCAATCCTGAGGACGAGGCGGAAACAATGAGCCGCATCAGCAGCGAGAGCCGGCTCACCATAGCAGAGTACGTGGCAAAGAAAGCACAGGATCCGCAGGAAATCATAGACGGATTGGCACGCACATATGTAAGCGAAACACAGCTAAACTGCCTGCGCACGGCACACAATAAAAAACAGATGCGCACAACCAGCCAAATCATGATGATTCCCAGCGAGCACACGATGTTTGTAAGACCGGTGCAGAGCCACATGACATTCAACTTTTGGGAGCTTAACAATCCAAAAAACGACCTTTGGATTGAAATACTGGGTAACAGGGTACTATACCGACGCAAAGAAGAAGCAGATACACTGCCATTCCCAAAGATGAGCCACAAAGTAGATTGATAATCCTTCGGTGTTGGCCGCATAATATTCTGCATTAGCCAAGGATCATCATGATAATATTCATAACGGGTGTTGCCGGTTTTTTAGGTAGCCATATTGCAGACCATTTCATTGAACAAGGTCACGTTGTTGTGGGTTGCGACAATTTGTTTGGCGGATCTCTTGAACATGTTAACCCAGGTGTGATTTTCCATCACCATGACATCACCAACCTGTCCGGTTTTGCCGAGATAATGCTAGGATGCGACGTGGTTTATCACTGCGCAGCGGCAGCATACGAAGGCGTGAGCCTTTTTGCGCCGGGATTCATATGCGAAAACATCTTTACAGGGTCCGTTAACACTTTCACCGCTGCCATACAAGCAGGTGCGCAGAGGATAGTTTACTGTTCTTCCATGGCAAGATATGGTACGAACGAAACACCGTTCCTTGAACGATATGAACCTCGTCCGCAGGACCCTTATGGTATTGCCAAGGAAGCAGCTGAGCGGGTATTGATCAATCTGTGCGAAACACACGGGCTTGATTATGTGATAGCGGTACCGCACAGCATATACGGTCCTCGTCAGAAATATGACGATCCATATCGCAATGTGGCCAGCATAATGGCCAATCTTATGCTGCAAGGTCGTGCGCCGATAATTTATGGCGACGGTGAGCAGCGCAGGTGTTTTTCCTACATAACGGATTGTGTCGGTGTGTTGGCCGCCATGGCAACCGAACCAAAAGTGGTGGGAGAAATCATCAATATCGGGCCCGACGAAGAGTTCATATCAGTCAATCAACTGGCCGCAAAGCTGGCCAACATCACCGGCTGTAATCTTGAACCAGTTTACATGCCTGACAGACCCAGGGAGGTTAAATTGGCCACCTGTTCCGCCGACAAAGCACGCAGGATTCTTGGCTACGAAACAAAGGTGTTTATAGATGACGGACTACAAGAACTGGTAAACTGGATTCGCATGCAGGGACCAAAACCGTTTGGATATCATTTTGATGTTGAAATCAAAAATGATCTCCTGCCACAGACCTGGCGCGACCGTCTTTTTTAAGGATTACTCATGGCCTATAATTTCAAGCAGGCATTCATACATGCCGTCAACACGCCAAGCGACATAAATGAACACCTACCATTGATGAACCTGCTGGCAAAGCTATGCAATCACGTGACAGAATTTGGAGTGCGCTGGGGAACATCATGCAAGGCCTGGTTAAACAATGACGTGGTGGTGCGAGGATATGACATCACAGCGTTTCCTGAAGCTGTTGAACTTTTTGGTCATGCACAGGCAGCAGGCAAGGATGCACAGCTGATCATACGCAACACGCTGAGCCTAGAAACGATTGAATACACTGATATGTTGTTCATAGATAGCCTACATACCTACAACCAGGTGTCGGGAGAGCTTGCATATGCAAAATATGTGACAAAATTCATCGTGCTGCACGATACGGTGCTGTTTGGCGAGCAAGGAGAGGACAGAAGCGTTCCTAGTATTGGGCAAGCGATCCGTGAATTTTTGGCTGCCAACAATGACTGGACGGTAATGGAACATCGGACCAACAACAACGGTTTGACGGTGCTGACCAGGAGGTCATTTTTATGATCCCCTGCATAGGCGTATTGGTGCTTAACAGGGGTGATCTCCTATTACGCATGATTGACAGCATTGACGTTGAAGTTGAGCGGCTTTGCATCGTGCAGAATGGACGCGATGACACGGTAGATGAAGCCATACGTGATATCGCGGCCAATCGCAACGGTCTCATAAGGAACGTGTACATTGAGAGACCTTTCCGTAACATGGGAGTGGCACCTGCTTGGAACAGCATCATAAAATCCTTTCCCGAATGCCAATATTGGCTGATTGCCAACAACGATACGGTATTCTTGCCAGGAGATTTGCAAAAATACGACGATCTATATCATCATAATGCCAATGCAGTGATAGCAGCAGCCAACGGTGCATTTAACTGTTTCGTAATCACGCCGGAAATAGTGGCAAAGGTAGGCCTGTTTGATGAAAACATTTGGCCAATCTATCATGAGGATGTTGATTATTTCATAAGGATGCAGCGAGCCGGTGTTGCACGCATAAATCTCAACAGCGAGATAGGTTACAGCAATGATGGAAGCTGGACCATCCGAAGCAATCCAACCTATGCATCCAGCAACAATTTGACCCAGTCTTTAAACAGCCAATATGTTGACGAAAAATGGGGATCTCATCAGGGATATCAAACTCCGTGGAACCATCCGACGCGGGATTGCAGAGACTGGTGGTACAATCCATATCGTAGGAAACAGCACAGCGAAGCATGGAAGAATTTTGAGCAAACAGCCAACAGGATACGATGAATGCCCCAAACATTAGCAGAAATAATCACAAATAAACAGCTTGTAACGGATAAAAACAGCCTTCACAGCTATTGTGAACACTTTTACGAGCGGGAATTCGCCCGATTTAGGGATAAACCAGTTCAAATAGTGGAAATTGGATTTGATCAGGGCGGTAGCTTGGTGCTGTGGGCGGAATGGTTCAACAATGCCAAGATACTTGGCATAGACCTACAGTTACGAGGAAACTGCGAGCAGGATTGTGCTAGGTATCCTGGTATACAACTGGCGCTGGGCAATGCCTATGACTTCCATGCCTTGCAGTATATACCAGAGGCAGACATATTAATTGACGATGGCCCGCACGATCTCAACAGCCAAATTTGGGCAGTAAAGCATCTCTCGCATCGGGTGCTGCCTGGTGGGCTGTTCATAATCGAGGATGTAGCGGACATCACCTATCTGGACAAGCTCAAGCAAGCAACACCATTCCATTTACAGGACCATGTTGAGTTTGTTGATCTCCGCAGTGTTAAAAATCGCAGCGATGATATAATGTTTGTTATACGGGTACCAGAAAGACACGGTTCTAATGGGTTGACAACCCACCGTGACACGCAACTGCCTACTGCCGCGCAGCCGACCACGGATCTGCTGCGAAACCCTTCTGGTCTAGGTATGGATATGATGGCAGAACGCCTATCTCACATAAAAAATCTCATTGATTTCAATGGCATAAAAACCATAATAGACGTAGGCAGTGCTCACGGTTATGAAAGCTTAAACATGGCACGTGTATTTACAAATGCCCGGACATTTGGGTTTGAACCAACACCTGAACACTACGATCATTGCATGAAACTCAAGGCATCGTCGGGCGACATAGGCAACAGGATGGAATTCATGATGATGGCACTGAACAATAAAGACGGTACCATCAAGTTCTACCCGTTGGACGAAACCCAAAGCCGCGGTAACAACACCGGAATAGCCAGCAAACTCCGACTGATGGACCCAGCGGTGTTTCCGCATGAACTCAGCATACAGAAAGAAATAACAGTCAACGCAACCACATTGGATACATGGTGTCGCCTCAACAATGTTGTGCCGGACCTAATATGGATGGATGCCCAGGGTGCTGAATTGGACATACTGAAAGGTGCCGAACATAGCCTTGGATCAGTAAAAGTCATCCTAACCGAGGTTGGCGTAACCCCTTATTATCACGGCCATACCTTGAAAGCAGATATTGATAGGTATCTTGCATCAAAGGGTTTTCGAGAGCTGGTAAAAGCCAGGAAACTTGGACACAAATACGAAATGGATACCATCTATATCAAGGGATAAAAAAACCGAGGCAAATGCCTCGGTTTTACTTGATGTTACGCTGCAACACCCTCTCGCTGTTTTATCCAGTCATAAGCACGTTCAAGATCCTTCATGTACTCGGCATATGCTTTGTTACGGTATGATTCCAGCTTGTCGGCCGGTATGTTGGCAGGCTTGACAGTGAAAGTTTTTGGATCAATCTCCAACGGATCCCAAATCTTCATTTCATTTGGCTTCATGTAGAAATTTAGATCATTGAAGCAGCTCCTGGCAACCTGAGCACACTGATCGTTTTCTTTGGCAAGAGATTCAATGGCGGCCAGCAGCCTGCCGTGCCATTCGTAATAACGAACGAAGTTTTCCAGATTAGCCTGATCCTGTTTGATGGAATCCAAGGTAGCCCTATCAAAATTCAGCAACAAATCCGTTATTTTGCTCTTGGCATCCTCAAGCGCTGCATACCGATCAACCAAAGCTTTTGCATCTGCGTGGCTTTTAATGGTCACACGCTCGTTATAGTAATTATATCTTTTAACTTCTTCGACCACATCTCCAAAGCTTTCTTCAAGCAATTCAATCCTACGCTTGGCGGTGTTGTTCCACATCCTACCAAAAAGCAACTGTGCGTCTTCGTTCCATACACCTGCTTCTTTCCAAATTTGGGTACTGGTTTTTTTATCGCTGTTTTTAGCCCATTCTGGAGCATCTTCCAGCAAAATCTGCTGTTCAGCCGTCTGTGGGTTTTTAGCCCAGGGCGGAGCCTCACTTATGTCGTTCTTACCGGTAATACCGCCAGGTGTGGCCAGGTAAGCATACATTTTCTTGGTTGCATCAATCATGTCATTTGCCGCAGCGCCTGCATTCTGGTCAACCACTTCAAAGCTAACCGGGTCTATTTTCAGCATCTTGCTGGTGCTAGCATCATCAGATGCGGCATTGGCCGGCTGATCGGCCACCTCAACGGTTTCCTGAACTTTCTCCGTTATACCCGGCGATATGCTTTCCCAGTATGCTTCGTGGGCATTGGTTATTGGATTTGATGGTACACGCTCTTCAATAAGTTTAAGCAAGGCTACCAAATCATTAGTTGCACGCTCACTGCGTTTGACCTTGGAAACCGTCCATAATTTGGTCACCCGTTCGACAGCAGACTTAAATGCATAGACGTCATACTGGTTAGCGTCAGTGCTCCATTTTACTTTTCGACACTGATTTAATAATTCTGTTAGGCCAGGGCTGCGGGCAACAACCGCAACCTCTTCTGCTTCTATCAGCTTTGTGTCAATGCTTACAACCAATTGCTCAAGATTTTTGAGATTGGCCAATACTTCGTTTCGCAGAGCGGAGAGCTCCGCTTTGATGTTTTTGTCCACGTTTTTACCTCCTGCCATGTCATGGACGATATTGTCCATGACCCATTCGTTGACAATGGTATTTATGTCAAATTGAATAATAATGGTATATAACACTAGGAAATACAAACCATTTTTTGCTTGATGGCCAGAACAAGGACCAATGCCCATGGATGATGACGAATATACATTACATATCGAAGGACATGCACTTACCTCAAATCCATGGATAGGATCGGGCGGTGTGACATTATGGCCAGTTTACAAACAGATAATTGATAGCTTACCCGGCGCATACCATCTACTGGACATAGGTGCGGGTTGCGGTGTTTTGGGTATAGCCGCCGCAGTGACCAATAAATGCAAAACGATGAGCATGATAGAACTGGACCAGACGTCATACAAAATGATGGAAAAGAATAGGAACGATGTAATTCCAAATTTTCCAGGATGGATAAGCAATGCAGATTGCTGGGATGCTGCCACTGGCAAAGCTTATGAACCATGGAGCAAAATAGATCTGATAATCGGAACCCTGCCCATGACACCTGAGACCGCATTTGTGCCAGAACAGGATAAAAACCCGCTGAGGTGGAGGTCTCCCCAGTGGGTATTACAGACCAAGTTATTTTCAAAAGCAGATATCAATCAAGCCTGTACCAAGACATTCCATGCAATAGTAACTGACATCCTTTTACAACAGAAATCATGGCTAGATGAGTTAGAGGTTAAACCAACCACTCTGGACACGATTTGTTGGGATTGCGGAGATCCGTGGGTCAGACCAGAAGCAACAGCATTTAGCTCAACCGGATTTGTCAATTCATTGCCGAGGCTCAATTTCTCACCAAAGGAGAGGTCCGTCTGTGTCAGGGTTTTGAAATTTGATCAAGACTGACCATACCTAAGACGCATGTGAGACCGATTTAGAAATGATCATGTAAATAATCCGGAATCCTGCGGATCCCCTTTTCGACCTTTCGAGGGATTGTTGGTGGCGAAGGAGAAGGTGCTGGCAGTTACTAAACGCAGGATTTCACTAATTAGTTATTTTTTTGCCGAATCGTATTCATCAACAAGTTTTACCAGTTCTTCGTAACTTATAGATGATTTGGTTTTCTTTTTATTATTTTCTGCCCATAACATCAGTTCACAGTTCATAACGTGAGTGATGTAATACGGATCATACCCATTTTTTATTGCATGATTGACACTAACTTTATGATCTCTTGTATACCCATTAGGGTTATCATTTGATCTAAATCCTATTTTATTAAGAGCTTCTAAATCAAATAATTCTGGATACTTATACACATTTATACTGAACCAGTATCTTGCTCTACCAGCATGACTGTAATGCTCAACACAATCATCGCAATAATGCTTACAACGCGGTGATTGAAATTTAGCACCACAGTGCTTACATGTACAATTAAAGGGTTTATTTGGATCTTTTTTCTTAATTGGTTTAACAATACCAGAGTCAACTCGTCTACATTTATTAGAACAGTATTTTGAAGTGGCTTTGCTAGTTTTGTTACCGCATATTAAACAATTTGGCCTATTTGGTTTTGTATATATCCGGCGGCCATTGTTCCACGTTGTACTGCACGATGCACAGCAAAATTTTAACTGCCATTTTTTTGGTTAATAATTTGTCACAATTTTTACAATAATGGGGATTAGATTCTAATTTACGTTCTTTAAGTATTTTTTGTTTCGCTGTTTGTCTAATACTGTGTAGCTTATTTGCGCACAATCTAGAACAGACGATACCTTTGCTCCCTGAGCCCGGGCTAAATTTAATTGAACAAATTTGACAGATAGATATTTTTAACATTGGTTAACTCCAAGTAAATAGTGTGCGGAACAGCCCAGACTCCAAGCTGGGTTTTGAATTGTTGACGCAATTCAATTACCGCACATATTTATGGTGTTTTGTGTTGACAACTAGATAGTTCTACGCTATTATATGTTTGTTGATGCAGCACAATATGTTGTTTATAAAAAGTTAACTGCGCTGGTAGCTCAAAGGAGGAGCAGACCGCTCATAACGGTAAGGGTGAGATATCGTAATTCTCCCGGCGCACCAAATATAAAAGGTTAAATTTGCGCCTTTCGTATAAAGGAAGTACACGTTCCTCATAAGAACGCTGGTGTAGTGTCAGGATCTACAGGGCGCACCATTTAACAAGGAAAGAACTCCAATTGACCCGTCTTTGGGTAGGTTGAGCGGGAGTTCATGCCACAGGCGGAGAGGGGGCCATGTGTTAAAACAGCATCAAACGAAAATACCCAAATCATGCATGTCGTTATTGGTCGTTTATCTGGCCCAGATTCTTCATGTAATGATCAGTTAGGCAGACCCTGGCATACCTGCCACCGGATCTGTATAAGCTTTCATATTCCATGCCGCGGTTGATGGCAAAAAATACCACATCGGCTGCTATCCAATTGTGTTGTCTGCACCATTGTTGCTGCAAATGCCCAAAAAGACCGGGGATAGTCCTGGCATTGGTGGCATTCAATATTTTGGTGCCACAGGCTATTCCGTTCACGTTGTAATAGTTATGGTGGAAATCCTTGTTAACAGGGATCGTCAGTGTTGGGGCCAAATTATCTCCCCACACGATACCGGCTCTCAATCCTCCGCATAAAAACGGTTTACTGATACTGAATGCTACAGCATCAATTTCTTCAAGTCCTGTGTTGCATATACCTTGGTTTATGGTGCCATAAAAGGCACAATCCAAAAAGATCCTGCTACCCGTAAGCCTGCACAGATGCACCAACCGATCCAGCTTGTCATCCAACATTCCGTTATGGTTTGGCCAGCTGATTACAAAGTAGCTTGGCAATTTTATGGTCTCAAGTTCTTCCCATTTGATGATTTTGTGTTCATAAGGCCGTATGATGTTTTGGTAAAATTGATAATCGTCCTCAAACGAGATTACTTGGCGAAAGTCTCTTGCCCTATGGGCAATTTGCTGGATCAACGCATCATGTATGCCATTACATGGTGCCCATTGTTGTTTATTTTGGCATCCGCTGAAATCCAGCCCGTTATCATGTGCTATCCATTTCGTCCATGCATCTCTCCATTGTTTGGCATGACCGTCATCTGATGCTTTGCCGAGGGTTTGATGGCTGGCTAGTATTTCCTTCACGCCCAGGGTGGTATAACCATAAACACCTTTCCAATTGGGCAGATCCTTTAAAAAATCAAATCTGTCTTGCATGATGGTATTTAATTACATTCGCAAGCACATACCGCAAATCAATCAATGGTTTGTCCGCTGTCACGTATTTTCCGTAGCTTGCTGATATAGTTGTCAATGCTATGATCCGTTAGGCCGTCAAACAGCTCAAACTTCGACCAAGCTCGAAAATGCGCACGCATCATGTCCTTAAAACGTTGCCATTTACCTAGACGGCGTACATTTCCATAAAAATTGATGTAGCAAAGATCTCCGCGGTGCCTAAACAGCAATGCCTCAGGTGGGACATGCGTGACCATGTCGTTGCAATTGACAAATCTTTTATGCGGCGATTTGATTTGCAGAACATAGGGATGATTACCAACACGTGGCGATCCGAAAGTATAAAGGTGTAACCAGAAATATCGACGATATTCCAACTCCTGTGTGATATATGTTGCCATTGCTGCACCAAGGCTATGCCCTGTTATATACACGTCCTTTCCGCGATTGTTCTGTACCCAATCGATCACCAGCGGCAACAGCTTTCTTGCTTCGCGCCTGAAACCTTCGTGTACCCAACCGGTTCCATGTCTTTTTGGTATGGTATCCACATCAGCCAGAAGATCGTTTAGATGTGTCAACACGGTGCCCCTGCAGGTGATGATGACCTCGGTTTTGCTTGCAGCTAGATGCCCGTATGCGCCGTCCACGTCCATTATCTGATATTGATCAAATCCAAGATCGGCAAATAATTTTCGATTATCATCCTCATATGCGGCGCCGGCCAGCGTTGCCATGAGAAAAGCCGTGTCCTCAAGAGTTAGTTTGTCGATCATCGTGATCCTCCATTGCCAAACGTATTAAAGCCCTCCGTGGTCCATCGTAAACTAAGCATTTAATTGGCTCTTGTCATAAGTAGTCTAAAATTTCTGGAGATCTTGCTTCATGGTCATGTTTAACGGTTGCATAAGGATTTTAGGATTTGGCAGCATAGGATCGGGTTTGATTCCCCTGCTGCTCAAGCATTTTAGCCCGGAGAAAATAAAAATCATGTCCGGTGATGCAAGGAACCTGCACATAGCCCAGCAACATTCAATTGAACATCTGGTTTGTGCGTTAGATCGTGATAACTACCAGGATATCCTCAACACTTGGGTCCAAAAAGGAGATTTTTTGGTAAATCTCAGCGTCGATGTTAGCAGCCGTGCGTTGGTAGACTGGTGTGGAAAGAATGGTGTATTGTATATTGACACCTGTATTGAGCCTTGGGCAGGCTATTACACGGATATAACCATCGCCCCTGAACATCGCACCAATTACGCGCTCCGCCAAGAGATGCTTGACATGAGATCAATGTCCAGCAACGAACGACCCACTGCAATATTGGCACATGGTGCCAATCCAGGGCTGGTAAATCATTTCGTCAAACGCGCATTGTTGCACATCGCCGGACGGCTAGGTACTGTTGATGTTCCCGGATCACAGGAAAACTGGGCAACATTGGCAAAAAATCTTGGTTTAAAAGTGATACATATTGCCGAACGTGATACGCAAACACCTGCTGTTCCAAAAAAGGTTGGCGAGTTCGTCAACACCTGGAGCATAGACGGGTTTGTAAGCGAGGGTTTACAGCCAAGTGAGATGGGCTGGGGCAGCCATGAACTATCTTTGCCCTCAGATGCCAACAAATATACCTGGGGATGCAGAAGCAGCATTTGGCTCAGCCGGCCTGGCTGCGTGACAAAGGTAAGATCCTGGACACCACAGGAAGGACCATACCAAGGGTGGATCATCACCCACAACGAAAGCATTGGTATTGCTGATTTTTTTACGTCAACTGACGGATACCGGCCGACCGTTCACTATGCGTATCATCCGTGTGATTCAGCCGTGCTCAGCATGCATGAGCTTGCAGGAAAAAACTACCTGCAACAGCCAACCCAGCGGCTCATCGTAGAGGAAGTTGTAAGCGGAGTTGATGAACTTGGTGTGCTGCTAATGGGAGATTTTGGTGCCTACTGGTATGGTAGCCTGTTGGATATTAGCACGGCTAGAAACCTGGCCGATCACAACAACGCCACCAGTTTACAGGTGGTTGCGCCGGTATTAGCCGGGATTCTCTGGGCCATCAAAAATCCAAATGCCGGTATACTGGAAGCAGATGAGCTGCCATTTGAAGACATACTAGCAATAACAGATCCATACATGGGACAGCTGGTAGGCGAGTGGACCGCCTGGACCCCCTTGCAAGACAGGGGAGTGCTGTTTACGGAGGATTTATGTCCAGATGATCCTTGGCAATTCAAAAACTTTAGGGTGGTTTAATAAAACGGGTCCGTAATTACCAGTGTGTTGCCACGCAGCATGACATTGTCCTCGTGTATATCCAGCCCTCTGGTTTTCAGCTGCCGCGATAATTGCAGGAGATCATCGGCAATATTAAACCATGCGTCATCAGGCTGTCTGCCCATTTTGACCCAAAGTTCCTGCTGTTTTGACTGATCGTTTGCCAAATCCTGTATGAAGGCCGTATTTGCACTTTTGCTTGCGGTCATTAACTTGAAACGTACGATTATTTTATTTCGCATGGCTTGCCGAAGCTCATGGTTCAAGCCAGTTGTATTGTGCTTTATACCGTTGAGATACAATACCATCATTTCAGGCGAATATCTATTGATTAGATCTTTTTCGGTTATCTTGGCTAGCTTTTCCATTCTCACATAACTGTAATCAGTTCCAGGAATCGTGGACATTATACCTGGAATGGAAATCGTCGAACGTTCATCAATCTTGGACAGCTCCTTGGTTTCAGATCCTCGGAAAAATACGGGTACATGGGGGTTACCCTTGTGATTTAAAGCGAATTTAACAAATGTTTTATAGTTGCTGTTGTCCTCAAATAGCTTTAGAACATAGTTCTTGTTCGGATGTTCAGCAACAGCAGCTTCCATGCCAATGCCTATCACCTTCCACCCATATTTTCTCAGAACATCCTCAGGATTTTTAAGCTGCTGGATATCTTTTTTGAGCTGTAATTCGTCGATTTTCATGATATCTCGTTGCCTTCAACATCATACCCAGCAGCTTCAGCAGCAGCTATGGCAGCAGCAGTGGGATTCGACATGGCTTCAATAGATTTTGGGTAGTTTTTCACGGCGGCCAATTGTACAGCTTCGCTAGGAACTATTCCTTTTTTCTCAATGATTCGGATGACATATCCGTTCTTGCTCACAGCAGCAAGCTGTTCTTCTTCGGTTGGTCTAGCTATCATGCCAATGGAATAAGGCTCGGTTTTTACGCTGGCCAGACGAACCGCAGGACTAGGATCGCGCATATATGCAATGGGGTAGTCAGACATGCTGAGATCCAACTCATTAAATATATCGTTTTCTAGTCCACTTCTTACAGCCATCATCTCCAACTGCGGAGGAAATGAGTATGCCACGCGATCATCATAATAATCTTCCGGTTGTCCAAGCGCAATAACATACCAAGCAGCCATGTCTGGAGATTTTAGATCCATCAATTCCTGTTCTAAATTTTTATCACGATGCCGGCCGCGATCTCGCCATTTTTCCAGTTTTGTTCGCATTGCTTCCATGGCTTGCTTGCGAACACGTCGTTCGTCGGTTATATTGCCGCCATGTGGCACCATTTTTACCAAAGCCCGAGGATCAAACCCTGTTGCGGATTTAAATTCATCCGCAGAAATGGACTTGTCTGCGCTGTTAAACATTTCAAGCTCATTTACATCAGGATGGTATGCGATGGCATACTTGTCACCCGTGGTTTTATTGATGCAATAAATCAATGTTATGCTGCGATCCAGGAAATATTCGTCAAAATAATGGGTGGCAGGGCGGGCTGTGCACCACGCAGTGCCACGACCATGGAAACATGATGCATCATGATCCAACGGTATCACTACCAGCCAGTTGGGAGTTTCTTTAAGCGTAATGCTTTTTCCGGCGGCGCGCTTGCGTTTGATCTGTGTTTTACTGGCTTGGGTTTGCTTATCTGCAACAAACGCAGAAAATTTTTCCCAGCCTTGCTTGCGCCACCAATCAATGTTGCGTTCATTGCCTTTAACCTGATTCCTATTAACCAGATCGCGATACTGATCGATGGTTGTTTTAACATGACTAGGATCAGCCACTTGGTTAAAAGCAGCAATAGTGTCTGGATACCCTTCAATCAGCAGTTCATGTATTCTCATGTCGTTGTGCAACCTTTTCAATCATAATATTTTCCGTATGGGCTCACAGCCATCCTGTAACGAACATGAAAACCGCATTGAGTAGTAGTCCAGATCCTAAGATTCCTATCACACTGCCAGCAATTAGCATGGGCATGCTTACCGCTAGTATGCTTGATGACGCTAAAACTATTGCAATCTGCAGGGCTGCACTGGCAGCTCCGAACCATGCACTACGGTTCTTGGCCAACGCCCTATCGTCCTCAAATGAACGAGCTTTCAATGCCAGCTCTTTTTTGCCCTCACCAGTGCTTGGATCGGTTTCGTATCTGGCAATCATTGCTTTGTCACTGGCTATCTTTGCTTCTATAGCAGTGCGGTGCGATTGTACCACAGAACTATTTGATAGGTTTGCTAGTTCATCCTCCATGGAATCAACGTTTTCCCGCTTGATTTCTTGTTTGATGCTTTTGGCCTGATAAAAGGCCCAGGTATCATTGGCCGACAACGTGTCATTTAAAATCCTGCTGGAGTTGCCGTTGGAAAGCATGGCCGCCAGCGCTAACAATGCAGCACAGCAGCTGATCACCACCGAACTGCGACCTTTCATGATTGCTTCTCCCTCGCTTCTTGATAGGATCTTACCGTTTTTGTCCTTTAACATTGCGAAACTCCGTTGGATGATTTCACTGCTATTTATTTTCCATAGTTGACAGCGCCGCTGCCTGCAGACATAATCACAATAGTTCTCAAGAGGTGATTAAATGAACGTAATAAAAAACATGAAATGGTATTGCTGGGCAGGAACCGTTGTTATCATTGGAATAGCCCTTAACTTCCTGGTCCGTATCGGCATCTAATCTGTCAGTTACGCAAAGATCCGTCAATGATCTTTGCGTAAATTGTCAAGAACATAAGTTGCTAGGGCAGCGGTCGTGCAGTGTCTTGCAAAATGTTCCTGCACCCTGGCATTGATGTCCGTGTAAAGTTGGCGGAATTTTCCCAAAAACACATCAGCACCGTGGTCATTTATCAATTGATTGACGGATAACAGCTCAGACTTTGGCAGCGTTGTGCAGGTCCTTGCAGGACAAAATGCAATATCCAAAAACCACGGTACACACTGGCTTCCCATTATCTCATAGTGTCTTAGACAGTCCCACCCGCCTTTTTTAGTGGTTATGCCAAACATGCTTTGATTGTATTGGGTATAATAGGCAGCTTCATCATTATAGATATAGGTTGAAAGCTCTCCCGGTATTAGGGGTGCAACGCTGACATGCTTATCCATCGGTTGTTGTATGCGTTCTTCTGGAAAACCAAAGCTTATCGGCAGCACATCTTCCCTGTTGCTGGTCAGCTCGCGTTTGAAATACCGTCCGGTGGTGATAAATCCTTCAAGTATCTTAGTTTCGTCCCGACCATCCATCCAAGCTATTTTCTTTTTAGGGGTATGTTCCATGATGATCTCATGCAACGGGCTTGGGTACCACGGATGCATGATGATGACATCAAAAAATCCTGCCTTGATTTTGTTTTCAAGATCGGTGCGATCCACCGTAGGATCTTCTATGCGTCCATAATAAGTAAAACCCCTTGCGCAAATGCTGGTCAGTTCTCGCTTACCGAACCCAAAAGAATCCGCGTACATGTGCCACATACGCGGATACTCAACCACATCAGATCCAAATATGCCGCGCAAACCATGTAGTAATCCATCGTCCAGATACTCAGGTTCGTTCCAGCTTTTTGTCATTAAAATTTTCATGCAAGCTCCGTTATGCGATATATTTTTAAGCTTGCATAACGGAACCTTAACAGTCAATTTAATTAGGCTAGAACCGAAGCTTTTACATCATAGTATTCAAGGCGTTGCATGTACCAATGCATGTATTCAGCACTGTGTTCAGCTGTCTGCTCACGCAATCTCAATCCATTTATCCACTTTGCATCTATACCAGCAAACTCGCCCATTGGACGCAGCGCACGATCGTCCTTGACAAATCGCATATCCTCAATAGGATATGTGTTGTTGAATCTGTTGCTGGTCAAAATGCCATCTGCAAACATGTTGAGATGATATTCAGTAAACACGTTGTATGTTTCAACCGTGGCAGGTATGACCTCGGTGCTGACAAGCGTGATTTCGTTACCATGCTCGCTCACCGTTGTTGTGCCAATAGGGGTATCATCACGCATGGTATGCGTAAATCTCTTGGCTTCCTTGTTAAAGATATGGTGATTTCCACTTGTACGCAGTGTTGAACCATTGCTAAACGTAAGGAGATTATAGCTGCTTTCAGTTTCAACTGCTTTTATCCAGATTGGCTTGGCTTCTGCGTATCTACCAAGGTCAAAATCCCAAACCAGCAGCATGTCATCGTACGTGACGTCTTCTATGGCTTTGTATGTGCCGTCACTCAGGGCGATCATTGTGCCTTTGATGAAACATATGCCGCTGGTTCCCAACGCAGGAGGGGAAAATATCGTGGTGAAAGGTGTTTGTAGGTATGCATATGCTGTAAATGGTGAACCTGCGCCTGGTATGGTAACCGTGATGGACTGGCACCCTGCGGTTGTTGCTCCAACAACAACAGGCATGTTGGCACATGCTCCTGCTGTGATAACCACACCAGTGCTGATCACAGGAGCATGGCTTACCACGTTTATGCTAATGACTGCATGGCATGGACCGCAGCCCGCTGTTCCAGTGATCATTACGTTTGGAGTTCCTATCGCAGTTTGAACAGCCGCCGGTATTACTATACCTCCGCTGCCGCTCGGACCATATGTCACTTCCTTGGTGGAGGTGTTGTAATAAACCGTGTTAGACGTAGAGCTGCAACAGTTACGCACAGGATCAACGTAAAGTCCTGCATTTGTAGCGGTTAGAGAACCACATAGAGCATTTAGAACTATGCTGTTGTCTGCTTGATCGGTATACCCGGCATAATGGCCGATTGCTATGGCATTGTTGCCCTGGTGAATTCCACCCGCATTGAATCCAATTGCCACAGACGCACTACCTTGGCAATTTTGGCCCGCATAGTGTCCTATGGCAATCGAACTGCAACCCTGTGTTTGGCTTCCTGCATAACGTCCCATGGCAATGGCATTACGTTGTTGGTTAGAATACCCCGCATGTATGCCAATAGCAACGGCTTCTTCTCCCTGATGGCAGTATCCTGCACAGGTTCCAATGGCTATGCTGTCGTTGCACTGGGCATTCCAACCTGCGTTGGTGCCGATGGCAATACCATCAGCAAGCTGTTGGTTAGATCCTGCGCATATGCCTATTGCTATGCCTCTGCAACCTTGCCAATTTGCGCCTGCGCAGGCACCTATTGCTATGGCAAACTCGCTTTGGCTGTAGTAGCCAGCACCTGCACCAATTGCGATTGCATCGCTACATTGATTTGAAACAAACTGCAAGCTACCAGCTGGAGTGGCGGACGGAGGAGCTGTTAATTCTATAGTGGTGCTGCTAACAACGGTGTTAACCCGCTGTGTGCCGGTAAAACCGGTGCCAACCACACGCATACCAGCACTAATACCGCCGGTGCAATTCAATACAACCGTGGTACCACAATTGCTGACATAATCATGAAACGTGTAGTATCCGCGTGCAGAATTATATCCGATGGCAACCGAATATGGACCTTGATTGGTATGACCGGCACTACAACCAACTGCGGTTGCACCTTGGGATTGTAAGTTACTGCCTGCGTAGGGTCCAAGTGCTGTTGCATCAACCCCTTGGGTGTTTTGACCGGCACACGGGCCTATAGCCACCGAACAGTAACCTTGGCTTTGATTGCCAGCATAGGGACCAATAGCAATAGCTCCATAGGAGCTTTGAGAGTTTCCAGCTTCATACCCAAGTGCAACAGAACATGGCCCGCCTACACCGTTTTTATCACCTAGAGTATTCCATGTTGTGCAGCTTGCGCTACCGCAAGCAACCAAATAAGGAAGGCAGTTCCAAGCTGCAGAGCCATTGCCCACTTTCATCTTGCCGGTATTGGTTTCAATACCCGGCTCACCTTGGCTTAGGGTTGGGTTTGCGGAACTCCAGCTGCTGCTTGTGTCCCTACGAAGTTGGATCTTAGTTGCCATTTATGGGTGCTCCTGTGCATTTTGTTGCATTATCCCATATTTAGCCTAACTGAAAGCAATACGCCCTACTTACACAACAATTGCTGCGGATGGTTGTTGAGGCGGTTGGGTTTGCTGCTGCGGAGGGGCTGGTATCACTCCTATGTTGAAATGTATGAACCTCAACGGTGTGCTTGAAGGATTTTTGGTAAAGCTATGCGGAAGCCAGCTGTTGAAAAACATGAACTGGCCCGGCTTTGGCAGGAAATTGATGGCTAGGCTAGCATAAGTTGCGTTGGCCATGTTGGCCTCATGAAGATTTGCATATTGCTTGGCAGGTCGAGGATCGTGTATTGCCACCCGAGGAGTGTTATCCTCGGGGACATCAAGTATATAAAAGCCTGAGATTTGATTGCCCATGCCGTGGATGTGCTCATCCTGTCCGCTGAACTTGTGATGCTCCTGGCACCATAGCTCAGTTACGGTGGTGTGTAAGGGCATCATGTTATAGCCTTGACCAGCCAGTATGTCCCAGCATGTCGTACCAATAAATCTCACAAAATCGGCAATGCGTGCATCATTTTGGAAACCAACCGTTTGCCACACAGGATAGATTTCGTTTAATGTATTGGTTGTTTTGATACTGGCAAGATATTCATTTGACACCGTCCGTAAATTGCCTAAAAATTCAGGTCGATCTATTGTATATAGAACACTGGGAAAATAATGCCACTGCTGCAACTTCGGCGCTTCGCTTGCCTGGGATTCCACCACCGTGGTCGTTGCAGCTGGTTCCAACTGGGCATCACCCACCACATTTAAATTCAATGAACCTGTTACGTCAACGGTGCTGCCGGCCATACGCTTTCTCCCTATTGATTTAATTTTACGCTTGTGTTTCTTTGTTTGTCAACAAACTAGGTAGGTCATCATGGAATTCACAATATTAGGGTCTTTTATCCCCATTTGTATATTTTCCGTCCAAACAAAATTACGCAGCCCCCAGGCCCGTTCTATATTGTTGGCCACGACTCCCATGTGCAGGTCATCAACAGCTACCCAATGAGTGACCTCAGGATGGTCGGCAAGCCAGCGTTTGATCTCCATTGCCCTCTGCTGATGATATGTAGGGTGGCCTGGTAACCAAGGCGTAAAATCAATTGGCGGTTTTTTGATATTTTGCAGTTGATAAAACACCGACATCGATTCCAGTGTTGCTGATCGTTTCCAATCGCTTGACACAACTATCTCTGCTCCGGTTGTATCAAGTACACGGTTTAAAACGTCTACAGCATGCGTATCAAATGGTTCAAACATGGCCCTACCATGTAGCTCGGTCGCAGTTGGTTTACCGTCCCAGGTGCGGATGAAACCTGGGCCTGCCAGGTTCATCACCCCGTAATGATCCAAAAAAAGTATTTTCAACTAGGCTAGCGCATACTCAGCCGTATGTTCCATTGCAACAAGCCTGTCCACATACCACTTGATCATCGCAACATCGTATGTCTGCTCTGCCAAGCGAAGTCCTGTATAGAATCGATCTTCTATACCGGCAAACTCCTCTCGACCACGCAATATCCTACTATCCTTGACAAACTTCATGTTGCCGATTGGATAGATATTGTTGAACCTATTGCTTGTTAATATTCCGTTAGCGTAGAGATTGACGTGGTAATCGGTGATAACATTGTAGTACCTTACGGTTTTATATGTGATTTCCTTGTTTATCAAGCTAATCTCAACACCATGCTGATTGACGGTTATTGTGCCAATCGGTGTTGCATCCGTCATTGGATAGGTGAATGCACCAGCTTGCTTGTTAAAGATACGGTGCTGATCGATGGTACCAAGTTTGCTGCCGTCGCTAAATGTCAACAGGTTATAGCGATCAACCGTTTCAGCTCGTTTGATCCAAAGTGCCGCTGCTGCTGCATAGCATCCGCGATCAAAGTCCCAAACCAGAAGCAGATCATCATATGTAATATCTTCAATTGGCTTGTAGGTACCATCGGCCAGCGCTATCAATGTACCTTCAAGCAAGCACATTCCAGTCATACCGTGCGCAATACCACTGTATACCGTGCCTGCTGTGGTTGTAACATAGGCATACGCAGCATAGGGGTATGTACCAAATCCTACCTGCCAATTGATGGTTTGAGATCCTGTACTGGGCGTGCCTGCTGCATGTTGATTGCCGTAACCGCAAACATTGAACAATATACCCGTCGATACAATCGGAGCAACATTTGACACACAGTATGTAACTGATCCTTCGCCGCCACCGCCGAGTCCATTGCTTGCGTTGGTTATAGCTACCTGCTGGAATTGATCGACGATTCCTCCTGCAGGCCCATAGGTTAGTTCGCTTGTAGATGTGTTGTAATAAACTGCCACATTTACGTTGCCTGTGTCATTGCGAACAGGTTTGACATAAAATCCGGAATTTGCCCCGTTCAGCGTGCAGCCACTGGCATTGATAATGATGCTGTTTGATGGCTGATAACAAGTTCCGGCGCCAGCACCAATGGCCACAGCATTGTCGCCTTGATGGCAAAAACCGGCATAGTAGCCAATGGCTATGGCCGTAACGCCCTGCGTACAACCGCCAGATCCAGATCCAATGGCGATGGAGCATATGCCTTGGTACTGGGCAGCACTTTCAGTGCCTATTGCAACGGCATTGTTACCTTGATAATAGCTGCCTGCGTATAGGCCAATTGCCGTAGCTCCGCCACCTTGACCTGAACATCCAGCCCATGTTCCTATCGCAGTGCTATAAGTACCTTGCACACCTTTAAACAACAGAGGTTCGCCAGTTGTTGTTGGTAAGCAAGGTGCAGCTGAAAGAACCACGCAATTGCATGCTCCCACCGACACCACTCTTTGATTGCTGTTGAACGCTGTTCCTGTTACATACATGCCTGCTTGAACACAGCCGTTGTTGTTTAGGTAAATTTTCGTTCCGCAGACATCTGTAAGATTGTGTAGTATTGCAACCCCGTGGGCTGCACTGTGGCCAATCGCCACGGAGAACTCACCTTGATAATTGGTGCCAGCGTTAACACCAACCGCAACAGCAAATGCCGATTGGCACAATTGGCCAGCTATTGCGCCAACCGCAACTGCTGAACTTTGCTGGCCATCTTGCCCAGCGGCAGGTCCAATGGCCACGGCACAAGAGCTTTGTGAAATCTGACCTGCTGATAGTCCGATGGCCACGGCAGCGCACTTTTGATTACAGTGTCCGGCATAACAGCCTATAGCAACAGACACGTTTCCTTGATGGGTCTGGCCAGCACCACAGCCTATTGCCACAGCAAAAACACCTTGATTGGAATTGCCAGCATAGCTACCAATGGCAACGGACGCAGTACCTTGGTCCAAATTACCCGCAAACGGGCCTACCGCAACCGCATTGGTACTTTGATTATTGATTCCTGCACACCGTCCAAGTGCAATTTGCTGCGGTCCGCAGGCGTTGTTTTTATCCTGAATTTCTGCATAGGTCACACATGTGCTGGCACAGCCGACGCTGGCGTAAGGCAGGCAATTCCACGGTAAGGAACCGTTGCCATATTTTATCTTGCCTGTATTGCTTTCTAAACCCGGTTCGCCCTGGGCCAAAACAGGATTAGACGTGCTCCAGTTGGCACTTGTATCGTTTCTTAATTGTATTTTAGTTGCCATTTTGCATCATCCTGCGTTGAGTCATCATACTAATTTTTCTATCTCTATATAACCATAGCCTATTGTAGGACCACTGGCTGTGGCTATCCATGTTATCTTGTAAATATGGCCATCTGAATTGTCCGTAAAATAACCAACTACCATGTCACCAACAGTGGAAAAGTTTACGCCAATACCACCTGCAAATGCCGTAAGCCAAGTGGCATTTGTATTTCCATATGTTGTAACAGGATAGTTACTACCGCTCCATATCTGCGCTTGCAAGGAATATGGTCCAGACCAATCGGCAGACACTGCACCTACCGTTGGATTACCTGAGCCATCAATGCTGGCTTTGATATTATCCATGCTGATCACGGGATTTAGGATATTGAAACCAGATTTAACCACCTGATAGGCTGTTTTTTGTGCCGTGCTATCAGGAAATATCATTTTACCAGTTGTGTCAAACAACCAGGTATTATTATTGGAATATAGGCCAACACCAATGCTTCCATTTACAGCTACCGCGTTGCCTAGGCTAGTCGCAATCGCAGCACCACTTGGATCGTATAATGTCGTTTCGCCCAGTATTTTTGTAAGCGTTCCACCGCTAGGCAAGGTTAGATTGCCGGTATTTTCAAAAATCCAACGATGTTGTGTTGACCCTGCATAGCTGTTTATCTGCACATTGCCATCATTTACTATGCTGACATTCTTGTCATCATCGCCCAGTATCAAATCGCCACTTTGACAAGTTCCGGATCCTGCTGCAATGTGTATGTGCGGAGAATCCGTATTAACGGTTGGATATATGTTAACGTATTGGCCATGATTTACATAATAAGAACAACCGTTTGGTACGATCTGTACATTACCATGTGCAGGGCCTGCACTAAAGCTTGAGCAGGAAGGTCCATTCAGTGTGGTACCAACAAAAGATATGTTACCAGTACCTGTAGAGGTAACGGCATAGCTCAAACAGTTCCAATGCATGGTACCATCGCCGTACTTTATCTTATTGGTATCGGTTTCCAATCCCGGTTCACCATCCGTTAATATGGGATTTACCGTTGTCCAGTTGGTCGAGGTGTCTCTTCTTAATTGTATTTTGTTGGCCATTTTATGCTGCGCCCCCGTTTATTGTGCTAGTTCCTGTTACAGAGGCGTTGCCACCGTCAAATACAGTGTCGCTAAGGCCAAATCGGTTGGCTGCCGTGCCACCATCTGCATATGAATATGATGTTGCGTAATATGTTGATGCCCCGCCACCGTCTATCGGGATTTCAGTTGGCTCCCAGGCTGAGAATTGTCTAGATCCGTCTGGAAAGGTTAAAGACCCTCTGCCGTCAAAGGTCCATGTACCGCCACCTGCTATGGCATTGCCCGTGGTTATTGTAAACACAGGTTGTGGTGGAATCATATTGTAGTTGAAATTGATGTAACCTTCCGCAGCGTCAAAGGGCACAGGATTCAGCGTGCTTGGAGCATCTGACAATGACTGCGATGCAAATGAGAACGCGCCGGTCACATCAACCGGTGTAAAAAATACTGGATTTTCAGATATGTAGTTGGCATTGGCTAGCGTAAACACCCCATATTGTCCATAAGGCAGGCTGTTGTCAGTTGGCAATTGAACGGTGATAAACTTTGGCGGAGTATTGTATTCGCCAGTTTGCGGGTCCGTGGTTGTATAGCCTGTTAAGACCAACAACCCATTATTGACGCTGGCCATTCTTGTACCAGATATGAATCCACCCGAGCCTTCGCCTTCTTCGTAATAGGTGCCAAAGGTGTTTTCCCAGGCTGGCTCACCAGTCGACGCGTTGAACTTGGCCATGTAAAAATTAGCCCCAGCTGGTACGTCGTTTGTGATGCCTGTTACATAAACATAGCCTTCCAAATCAAAACTTAGATCATAACCGTATGTGCTTTCATAAAGTCCAATTATCTGGATCCAAATGACGGTTGTTCCATTTGTGTCCAGTTTCGCCACTACCGAGGTTTGGGCAGAGGTATCAGTTACCACAACATATAGATGCCCATCGTGAATTGCCACATGTTGTACCATTGGGCTGGAACTTTGATCGGTATAACCAGTGTAGAGCTGTTTTGCCCATGTGTAATTACCGTTATTATCAAACTTCCATATAACTGGGTCATAATTGGTACCATCGTAGTATTGTCCGCCAACATACACGTTTCCGCCGGCGTCCGTATCAACGCTGGATCCAATGCTTGCTAGGTTTGATACCGTATTCCATTCCATGGCACCGTTTGCAGCATTTACCTTGGTGATCACTTGGTAGTTATTCGAATACCGGCCTGTTACATATTGGTTACCGTGATCATCAACTGCCATGTCCGTCGATATGATATTGCTTATACCATAGCTGTATTGCTGCTCTATTGCGCCGTTGTTAGGGTCAAAGCTGCCCACATAAAAGCCCGAAACGGCAAGATTATTGGCCAAAAACCATATTTTACCACTTGGATCAATATCAACGGTTTGATTCCAAACGCAAGGCGGTAAATTACGAGTATCCAACCAGCGCTTGTGATAAATCAACGCTCCTTGCTGATCATATTTCATCAACTCGCTGTTGAAATAGTCGCCGAAGGATGCATCTTCTACGATGCCCACAACATAAACATTTCCGCCACTGTCTTGCACAACGCCCGAACCCGACTGGCCATTATTATTGGTATTGAGATCCCCATACACGTTCCACCACCACAGGTTAGTTGGCAGCGGCGTGTTGGCACTGTTGGTGTTGATGGCAATTCCCGAATCCGACAGTTGTAGCACCACCGGAGCGGCATTGCCACCATTAAGCACGGTTTGGGTCTGGTCGGCAAATATACCATTTACCGATCGGCTACCATTTAGAACACCCATGCCAGCTGTATAACTAGAGGTGGTTGCCACCTGGCAGGGTTGCATGAAACCAATTTCAATTACATTATTTCCAGCAACAGAAAGTGAATATGGGCTGGTTATGCCAGGATCACTTGCAATTACACCTGCAAATCCTGGTCCATTTTGACCTGAAACATTTTCAGTGCCAAAAGTTAAAATGCTCGGACCTCCTGAGCCACACGCTCCTCCCTCATACGGGCCAACAACATTGATGCCAATACCGCCGTTACCGGCGGACATGTTGATGGAGGACGCCACAATTGGACCGGTCGGCCCCGTGGCACGGCAGGTAGTGAAGACCAACGACGAGGCATTTCTAGCGCCAATACCTCCGCTGTTTAATTGCGTATTGCATGGCATGGTAACTTGACCACACACATTAAGTGCAAACCTATACTGACCATTTACCAGTTCATAGCCAACTGATGTTCCTGTTGGTCCTGTTGGGCCATAATTTCCCATGGCACCAGTCGGACCGGTTGGACCAAAACCGCCTCCGCCGCCGCCGACAAGTGCATTGCTACCACAATAATAATTGATCGTTCCACCTGCCGGCAGCACTAAATTTCCGCTGGTATTAAAATTCCAAAGATGGCTGTTTACATCTATGTAAATGTTACCAAGATTGTTGGTACCGATGGTATTGTTGGTGATTAAAATGTTTCCTGTTACCGGAACAGGAGTTGCATTCCATTTGGTACCGTCCCAAGTGTAGATCAGACCGTTTGGTGCATCATATTGTTGTCCAATATAGGGATTGGTAGGAAAGTTCAACGACATTGGTTAGGTCCTCTTAGTTTGCAACCTATTTACCAGCAAGCATCTACACAGTTATATCAGGCTGGCCGTCTTCCAGCCAGTGTTTGTGTATACGTAAATGTTGTTGTCATCCCAGCATATCTGGCCCAACACACCGGGATCGGAGGGAGCCTTGGTAGCCTGCGGTGCTTGAAGAAGACCAGGCAACGTGAGTATGCCGTTGGATCCTAGAGACGCAGTATACGAACCGTTGATTAGGCTGTCGATCGGGCCGCTGCCTCCACCAGCGGAGGCAACAGCTGGGACCCATGCATTGTCGTAATACAGGTATAAATTACCGTCGACATCGTTCCACCATAGAGAACCTTGTGATACAGCATTTGGTGGATATTGACCAACAAATGTAGCATCAGCAGTGGTTTGTATGCTGCCGTCTGGATATTGTATCCCACCGGTTAATGTGGTGATGATTCCATTTACGGTGAGCTTAGTTATGGGATTATCGGTACCAATACCAACATTTCCGCTGGTATTGATGCGCATGGTTTCAGCAAAGGAACCTTGATGGCGAGTGCTCCAGATCATGTCAGTGTTGCTGTCGACATCGGCTTTTACGGTCAACGTGGCGTTGGGCAATAGATCTGGAGAACCAACATCATAACGTTGTTGTACCGCATCACCCAGGGTATTTGTGGGATTTCCTAGCGTGAACACGGGTCCTACCACACCGGGCGCATATTTGTAAACATGCAGATCATACTCTGGTGCGGCAAGACCTATACCGACATAATTCTGGGGGCTTGAAACCGTTAGCGTATCATATCCTATTGTTACATTGCTATAAGGGTTGGTGGAAATGTTTAAACCGTAGGACGTTGCGGTGATGGTCGATGAGCTACATGGCGATGCAACACGTATGGCCGCACAAGATTGCAGGATATCTATCGAATACTGTGGATTGGTCTGACCTATACCAAGATGTCCTTGCGAGTTTATCCTAGCAGATTCACCACGAAAGCCAGATTGGTTTGGCAGGCCCGTTGCAAATACTATTTGGCCACCAGCATCGTTATTACCTGCGCTTTGCAACGTCAGTGTATCCGTTAATTGAGAAGCACTGCTGTGGTTTGAAAAAAGCAGGCTGCTGTTGTAGCCTGGAATGGTCCATGTGGATGCAATGTTTGCTGCAACGTTCCTGTTTATGCTTACAGTGCTCGAACTAACGCCAAAGTATGCGGTAGATCCACTATAATTTGAAATCGTAAAGAGTTGGCCAATCCCTGTGTAAGAGTCTTTTATGCTGATTCCGCCAATCAGATCGTTTAAAACGATCGTTCCATTTACGCTGGCAAGATAATCAGCTTGCAATCCAGCGGCAGGACCCGTAGGACCGCCAAGACCCCTAGGCCCAGTTGGACCTGTTGTTCCCAAAGGACCTTGCGGACCAGTTAGGCTTAATCCAATCGGTCCAGTTGGCCCGGCTATGCCTCTTGGTCCGGTGACACCGGGTCTGCCTTGGGATCCAGATGGTCCTGTGGCTCCTCGCACGCCCACAGGGCCTTGCGGGCCTTGTGCTCCAAAACCTGTCGGTCCGGTATGGCCGGTGGCACCCGTGTGACCCGTAAATCCAGTGGCCCCCGTGAAACCAGTGGCGCCGGTTGGCCCAAGCACGGTCGACTCTGGTCCGGTAGGTCCGGTTAGACCTACGCTTCCTGTTGGACCAGTTACGGTCGATTGGGGTCCAGTTGGGCCTGTTCCATACGGCCCCGTTGCACCTGTTGCACCTTTTGGTCCTATAACCCCCTGTACACCTTGCGGACCGGTTACACCGGTGGCTCCTTGGGGACCAACGGGGCCAGTTGGACCTCCTGCAGGTCCGGTTGCACCAGCTGGCCCTGTTACTCCGCTGGTTGCAATGTATTGCAGATTGCTGATTTCAAGCTGTGCGGTATTAAGAGCCTGTACAATGGCGTTGAAATTGCTACGGAATCCTTGTCCAGGATTGTTTAATCCGCTGATAGGAAAGTTTACGTTTATCCCGGTTGTGGAAATATTTGAAGACATGGATCAGTTACCGCCTGTTTTCCATTATTTACCAGTAGGGATGTTTACCAGATAGGGTTGTTTCCTGAGTAGGTGCGGTTCTGGGTGGTTATCCATTTTTGCAAACGTGTATTGCTGTATGTACGAGGAGCAAGAGAATCGAAAATCGTGCTGTACAGATCAAACACCGTGGTTCCTGCATCAATCAGCGTGCTGCCCCAAACCTGTTGTAGATCATAAGCTAGCGGATCTTGGTAATCAAATATGGTCGTGCCGTTGTCAAATATTTCTTGATTGGCGTCAAATACGGTTTCTATGGGACTCTCCGTGTCTTCAAATCTAGTGGTGTTGCCATCCCATGTTGTGGTATTATTATCAAACGTCGTGGATCCTATCCATCGTATTCCCTGCCATTGCATTACCATGATCGTCGGCTGCCAAGGTGTGCCCCAGAGGGCGGATGTTTCATGATTAAGTATGTCAGCAGCCAATCCAGCTGTTACCACAGGGATTTCTCCTACCTCAATTGCAGGAAAATAGGTCGTCTGCCAGGGTGGCAAAATTTCGCCGCCGGCCGTGG
>JGI26470J50227_1000045_pt1 | contig 54702 bp, 42 predicted proteins | sample FreactTroBogLake_FD_50227 | JGI IMG/M metagenome (IMG submission 50227)
CCCGCCGGAACTGGAAAAACCTACCTGGCGATCGCCCAGGCGTTGTCGGAGGTTCTGTCCAAGAAACGGCGAAAAATTATCCTCACCCGGCCAGTGGTGGAGGCCGGAGAGAACCTCGGCTTCCTTCCTGGCGACCTATCCCAAAAGATCAGTCCGTACCTGAGGCCGCTCTACGATGCCATGGAGGATCTTGTTCCCGGCGAGATCCTCAATCGGCTCGAAGAGAATCGCGTGATCGAAATTGCCCCTTTGGCCTATATGCGGGGACGAAGCTTGAAGAATTGCTTCGTTATTCTGGACGAAGCCCAGAATACGACCAAGACCCAGATGAAGATGTTCCTCACGCGGCTGGGTGAAGGTGCCAAAGCCGTCATCACCGGAGACCTCACCCAAGTGGACCTTCCCCGGGCCCAGGAGTCTGGCTTGCTCCATGCGCGAAAGATCCTCGAAGGCATCCCAGCCGTCCACTTTTCCCTCTTCGAGAAGAAGGACGTCGTTCGGTCTTCGCTCGTCCGCCAGATCATCGAAGCCTATGAAAAGCACGAAGGCTAGGGGGGACCGTGGCGTACCGTGACTTGGCCCTCCTGATCGACGAGGGGCTCTCCGCTCCTTGGGCCCCTACCTACGAAGCGTTTTTACTCAAGGCCCTGGGAGCCCTGGGCGCCGAAGACTGGGATGTGAGTGTGACCTTGACCGGGGACGCGTCGATCCGGGAGTTGAATCGAAAATGGCGGGGCAAGGACGAAGCCACCGATGTTTTGAGTTTTGAGTCCGAGCCAGAAGAGGATCCCCTCGTGGCCCAACGCCCCCCCCGAGGACGAGGTTGCTATGGTGATTTGGTGATCAGCATGGACACGCTTGTGGCCAACGGTGCATACTTCCAAGTAGAGCCCCAGGAAGAACTTCAGAGGGTCTCGGTGCATGGATTGATGCACCTTATGGGCTGGGACCACGGGACCAACGAGGCTACGGAGCCGATGTTAATGGCCCAGGAGTCGGTTCTGTCCGCCATCAAGGAACGGTTGTTTTGAAAAAAAAGAGTCTCCTGGATCGGCTCTTCGGCCGAAAGGGCACCCTCGACGAACCTCAATTGGATCAGCTGAACTCCGAGGAGAAGGAGATGATCCAGGGTGTGGTAGAACTCGGGGATACCACCGTCAAAGAGGTCATTGTCCCCCGGATTGACGTTGTGTTTCTTCCCGAGCAGATTTCGTTCTCAGAGATGATGCAGCGCATCACGGAAAGCGGCCACAGCCGATTCCCCGTCTACCGGGAAACCATCGATAACGTGACGGGCATCCTCTATGTGAAAGACCTTCTCAGGCACCTCGTGAAGAACTTTCACGAAATTCCCGGAGACCTTGACCTAGCCACCTACGTCCGGAAGCCCTACTTCGTACCCGAGACCAAGAAGCTCGACAGCCTTCTCAAGGAGTTCAAGCGTCGGCATGTTCACATTGCCGTCGCCGTCGATGAGTACGGCGGGGNGTCGGGCATTGTCTGCATGGAAGACATCATCGAGGAAATCGTGGGGGACATCCAGGATGAGTTCGACACGTCGGTGGAAGATGTGCTCGAGATTGGGGATCGAACCTTCCTGTGCGACGCCCGGGTGTCCATCGCGGACTTGAATGAGATTCTGGGTCTCGAGCTCCCCAATGACGATTTCGATACCTTGGGAGGCTTCGTGTTCGACCTCTTCGGCAAGATTCCCGTGCGGTACGAGAAAGTCGTGTGGCGGGGGGCCGAGTTCATCGTTCAAAATATGGATGGCTACAAAATCCGAACCGTCAAGGTGCAACTCGTCGGCGAGGTCTCTGAGGCGGCCGCCGAATGATCCGCCTCGTCGGCATCCTCGCCGTTCTCCTCGTAGGATCCAGCGTGTGGGCCCAGTCGGCCATCGAGGCCTTTCGCCAGGGCCAGGAGTCCTTTCAACGGGACGACTATTGGTCCGCCGTGGATGCCTATCGCAACGCCATCACGGCCAATCCTAAGTACTTTGACGCCTATCAAGGGCTGGCCGAGGCCTTTTTTGCCCTGGGGGAGTACGACGAGGCGTCTAAGGAAGTCCAGCGAGCCCTGGCGCTGGGTCCGTTGAGCTCGACCGTGAACGTCCTCTACGGCCGAATCCTCCTGGGACAAATGAAGAATGAGGAGGCCCTCGGGGNGTTCCAAGGGGTGTTGGCCCGGGAGCCTAAAAATCAGGGGGCCCGCTTTGGTCTGGCCGAGTACCAGGTCATGAAGGGGCGACTCGAACAGGCCTCCATGCAATTTGAAGCCCTGAGGAGGGAGGACCCGACCAACCTGAGGGCGCTCCTCTCCCTGCTGTACCTAGCGTCCGCCCGGGGGGATCGGCCAGGATTCGATCGGGTGTATTCCGACGCCCTCCGGTTTCACTCCTCGGACCCACGGGTTCACTTCGCCGCCGCCGAAGAAATGTACCGGCGTCAGGATAGGATCGCAACCCGGGAAGCCCTCGATCAGTTTCTGGTCTTGAGTGACAAGACCGACCTTCGGGGGTGGTACCTTCAGGCTCGGTTGCTCCTCGACGAGGGACGGAACGCCGAAGCGGTGCAAACCCTCGACTCCAAGGTGATCCAAGGCCCCGCGGCTCTCCGGGGAGCAAAGGATCCCCGGGCGTGGTACTTGCGCGCCTTGGCCTTGAGTCGGCTGAACCGGGGCCCCGAGGCGGCCCGATCGTTCCGGATGGCCTTGAGCTTTGTCCCGGACAACGAGGCCTATGCTTTGGCCTACGAGACGTGGTTGCTCCGCAAAACCACTCCCGAGGATCCCTTGCGTCAGGCCCAGGCCCGGGTGCACCTCGACCGGGCCACCGACCTTCAATCGAAGAACTTTCAGGCCCTGGCCCTGGACGAGTACCGGAGGGCCCTGCGCATCGACCCGTTTTCCGTTAAGGCTCGGTTGGGCCGGGCCGCCATTTGGAAGCGCCAAGGGTTCCGGACCAGCGCTTTGCAAGATTTGGAAGCTATTTCAGCCCAAAACCCTAACTACAAAGAGGTGGGCTTCCTCGATGATTTGGAAATCCTTCGGAGTTTGTATGGGGAGTCCTTGGCGGCCCAGTGGGGCCTATCGCTGGCCGACTTGAATGGTCTGAACAGCCCAGGTACGAGTCGCTTGTACCGTCCCTTCAAGGTAGCCCTTTACTACGACCCCGACGCATCGACCACGGCGGAGCACGGAGCCGTCCAGGCGTACGCCGAGGTGTTTGCGGACGAGTGGGACGGACTCCGGTGGTTGCAATTGGTTTCGCCCCAAGACGATGCCCTGGCCCAAGCCGCCCAAGGGTTCAATGATGCCTTTTTGCAAGCCCGACAGGCAGGGGTAGAGTACTTTGCCTTGGTCACCTTTCAGGAGGGCAACCGGGACTTCTCGGCCCAAGTGAACCTGTATTTGGGCCGGACAGGCCGCCTGATTCAAAGTTTTTCCGTTTACAAAAAAGGGTCCTTGCCCGTGACCCAGGGCCTTCGGGAAGCCGCTGCCCTGGCAGCCCAAGCGTTTCCCCTCCGGGCCAGCATTGTGAATCGGAAAGGGGCCGACGTCTTGGTCAACTTGGGGAAACGGGATGGGGTCGCTCCCGACCAAAAGTTCTCGGTCATCCGGGACGGCGCTCCCGAGCCGACCGGCGATGCCAGTTGGTTCGCGTGGAACCCCGACGACGCCTTCGGGACGTGGACTGTGAAGACGACCGACGACTTCACTTCGGTGGGCAGCCTTGAGAAGACCGGCTTCTTCGACACCGTCGCCATCGGTGACGAAGTTCTCTTGGTCAAAGNCCCGCCGAAAGTCACCCCCAATGTTCCCCTTCCGGTTTCGGCCGTTCTCCAAAGGGATCTCCTGAGCTTGCGGTAGGTCGCTCAGGTTTCCTTGAGCGGCACCGCTGCGTTCAGGGCCTCGATCCGTGCTTCTTCCTGACGGTTGAGCCGGCCCAAATACGTGGCGAACAGTTTGTCAGCGTCCGAGTCGTAGATGCGGTGAAGGCTGACGTTCCGCTCGGAAAGGAATCCTCGGCGCACTTTGAGTTCGCTGCCGGCTCCGGGGTCGAAGTCCGTCCAGCCTCTCTTAATGGTTTCCTCGATCGGTCCGTAGTAACACACGTTGAAGTATTGGTCGGGATAGTGGATCCGTTCGCCCCAATACCGCCCGACGAACCGGCCGTTCTTCCCGAGGAGAAACCCGAGGGCGACGGGGAGGGGGTCGTCCTCACGAAACGTAGCCGAAAAGCTTAACAGATGGCGAATCTTTCCCAAGTCGGCAAAAAACGACGGTTCGAGGAACCGGGCTGCGTAGGGGCCAAATTGATCATTGGTCTTGTCGTAGAGCTGACCCATGAGGGGAAACCAGCTTTCGGGGATTTCTTCACCGGGGACCACCTTCAACGACAGTCCTTGGTCCTCCAGGCTTTGTCGTTCCCGCTTGATGTTTCGACGTTGGTTCTTGTCGAACGTCCCCAGGTACCCTTGGAAATCCTGGTGCCCCGCATTGGTCCACAGGAAGTTCTGGTGGCTCCACCGGCGCCAAGGGCCTTCCAAGGCATCGCTCCAGGCCGGGTCCGTGAAGTTCGCTTGGAGGCTTGCCGCTCCGATGCGCCGGGCCAACGCATCGGCGGCCTCGAACCACTGAGCTTCGAGGCTGTCCGCGGGCTCCCCTGGGCGGACGAAGACTCTCCATCCCACGGACGGTGTGGCTGGACTCATCCCGAGCAACTTAGGGTACCAAGCCGCTCCCATCCTCTGGGACGCGTCGGCAAAGGCGAAGTCGTAGACGAAGTCGCCCCAACTGTCTCCCCGTCCGTACAGGGGGGCGGCCGCCACCAGTTCGGATCCTCGCCACAACGCCAGATGCAGGGGGGTCCAGCCATGGTCGCTGTTGAGTCCGCCCGACGTTTCGAGGAGGTTGAGCCAGGCCCAATCGAAGACCGGGGTTTTGAGGTGACCCGTCAGGGCGTCCCATTCCTCCCGGGGAATTTCCGAGAGCGCCCGGTGAACCCTCACTTGAATATCCATGACTTCAAAATAGCCCAGGATCTAGGCCGGGGAAAGGGGCCTCCCTTGCTTCCCCTCGATCGTCGGCGTAGGATAAGGCCAGGGGCCGCCCTTGGCGGGTCTCCTCGGAGTTTCATGAACAATCGCTCTCAGACCCTGACCTCGTTCCGAGGAACTCTGGTGTGGGTCATGGCCCTGGCGGCCAGCCTCCTGTTGCTGACCCTCGGCTTCGTCGGCTTCGTCGTCTTTCATGAAAACGAGGCCGTGACCCAAAGGCTGACCAGCCAGGTCGTTCGGGGTTTGGTCGCCGAGGTCTCTGACCAACTGACCCTTCGGGTCCAGGGTCTGAACCAACTGGCCGCAGTCCTCGAACAAGGCTCCCGGGACCNCCCCCGCCAAAGCTTCCTCGACGTAGCCGGGCGTCAGGGCTTGTTCGAGGACGTATTCTGGCTCGACTCGAACCAAAGGGTCCAATTCCACTGGCCCGAAGGACCCTGGGTCCCGGACAGTGACCCGACCGACCCGGGCCCCTGGCTCCCCTCGGCCCCTTCCCCCGAGGTTTCGTGGAACGGTGGCTTCGTGTCCCCCCGAACGGGGCGCCTGACCGTAGCGATGGCCCGGACCTTTTCCAGGGGAATCCTTGTGGCCAACGTCGACCTGGGTGTGTTCTCCCAGGCCATTGCTGCCCTGGGGGTTCGGAGCGGCATGACCATTTCGGTGGTCGATTCCCAGGGGACGGACCTGGCCGACTCGGATGTTCGGCGCCTCGGGGACCGGGAAGCCGACAGCTTGCCAAAGGGTTCCCCCCCCTCTGCCGAAGGGACCAGTCCTCAAATGGTCGTGGTCCCCGGGTCTTGGGGTTGGATTCAAATCTGGCGTCAGACCCTCCCCTCCTGCCCCTGGGCCGTGGTCGTCCGGGGACCCGTCGTTGGCTCCGAGGCGGCGCTGGTCCCTGTGCTCTTTGCGTTCATCGTTCTCGTGGGCTTGGTAGCCATGGGGGCCGTTTGGATTGTCCACTGGTTTGACCGTAGCCTTGTCAGCAGCTTGCGTCTGTTCCGGGGGCAACTGGGGGCCCTCGCCCGGGGCGAATTGGGACCCGTTGAGGTTCGTTCTCGATTCCGAGACCTTCACGAGATCTTTGAGGCCCTCGAGGAGACCAGGCAGGCTATCTGGGCTCGGGAACAGGAACTTCGGATGGGCGAGCTTCGGTTTCGCCGGATGTTCGACGAGGCAGCCGTCGGAATCTCCCATGCCAGCTACTCAGGGGAGTTGCTCGATCTCAACCACGCCATGGCGACCATGTTGGGCTATGCCAACACGACGGAGGCCAAGGCCGCCCTTGGGGGTTCGACCGTTGGTTTCTACGTGCGGCCCGAGGAGAGGTTGGCGGTCCTCAGGATGTTGCAAAGCAGTCCTGACGCCAAAGTGACCGTGACCACGGAGTTTTTTCACCGGACAGGGAAGGTTCTGACGGTTCGTCACCACCTGTCCCGGGTCCTGGACGTCCGGTCAGGGGAGTTCTACCTCGAGGGGTTTTCCGAGGATATCACGGAACTCAAGCGGGCCGAGCAAGCCGTGGTGGACTTGAACCGGGACCTCGAAGCCAAGGTCGCGGAACGGACCCGCCACCTCGAGAAGGCTCTTGAGGACCTGGAAGTTGCCCAAGGTCACGTGGTTCGGTCAGAGAAAATGGCCGCCCTGGGGCAATTGATTGCCGGAATTGCCCATGAGCTCAACNCCCCCCTGGGCGCCATCCACGCCTCCAACGACAGCATCGCAAGCCTTCTTAAAAGCGTCCTTTCCCGACTGCCGCCCTTTCTGTCCCAACTCCCCGATGGACTCGAAGACGTGTTCGTCCGGTTGGTCCAAGCCTCCCACCGGGGCATCGACGTCATACCTTCGACGAGTCTGCGGATCAGCCGGCAAGAGATGAAGGCGGCCCTCGCCCAGGACCAAGTCTTGGCCGATGAAACCCTGGTCGAGGCTCTGGTGGAACTCGGGCTGAGGCCGCCCCTGACCCCGTGGCTTCCCCTCTTGCAGTCTCCGTTGGGTCAGGAAGGCATCAAAATCGCCGACCAAATCGTGAGCCTTGAGAAGTCGTCCCTCATCATTGCCTCGGCGTCCGAGAAGGCAGCCCGGATTATCCACGCCCTGAGAACCTTCAGTTATCAGGGGCCCGACGAAGTGTTTCAACCCGTGGTGATCCGCGAAGGGGTGGACAGCACCCTGACCCTGTTCCAGAGCCGCTTGAAATCAGGCGTGACGGTGAAAACCACCATCGACCCCTCGGCCCAGGTCTGGGGCCTGAGCGACAAGCTCAACCAAGTGTGGGCCAACCTCCTGGCCAATGCCCTCGACTCCATGGGAGACCAAGGGGTTCTTGAGATCCTCGTCGAAAGCCTGGGGGGGATGGTCAGAGTGTCGTTCATCGATTCGGGCCCGGGGGNGTCGGAATCCATTCAAGGGAAAATCTTTGAGCCGTTCTTCACAACGAAGAAGCTCGGGGAAGGCACCGGAATGGGGTTGGATATTTGTAAGAAAATTGTCGAAGGACACCGGGGTACCCTGGGTTTTGAGAGTCGACCCGGACGCACGGTCTTTTACGTGGAATTGCCCGAGGCTCGCTGACCGAGGTCTTCCATGGAGTTCACCCGGTCCCGGATCTGGAGCAAGTCCTGGCGACCGGCTTCAAAGGCGGCCACCACCGCCGGATCAAAATGGGCCCCGGAGGCATCCAGAATCAATTGGAATGCGTCGTCGAAGGGGAGGGCCTGCTTGTAGATCCGTCGACTCAAGAGGGCGTCGAACACATCCGCGACGGCGACGATCCGGGCTTCCAGGGGGATGGCTTCCCCGGAAAGGCCCTGAAGGTAGCCGCTCCCATCCCAGCGTTCGTGATGGTACCTGGCAATGTTTTTGGCCATTTCATCGATGCCTTCCACATTGAGAATCTGGGACCCGTACCAGACGTGCTGCTTCATGATTTCAAACTCTTCGGGAGTGTACCGGCCTGGCTTGTTGAGGAGCTGACAGGCCACTCCCACTTTTCCGATATCATGAAGCTTGGAGTAGGTTCGGATCCGAAGGACAAACGCTGGGTCAAGTTTGAGGGCCTGGGACAAGTATGCGGAATATTCCGAAACCCTTAGGATGTGGTACCCCGTGTCTTCGTCGTAACTAAGGTTAGCGGCCTCCAACGCGTGGATCATGCTAAAGGTCAGTTTCTCGATCTTGACCGTCTGTTCACGGATCAGGAGATCCTGGTGGAATGACCTCAGGGCCTCCCGGATCGTAAAGATGAATTCTTCCTTCTTCCAGGGTTTCGTGATGTATCGGTACAGGTCGGCGTTGTTCNCCGCCTGTTTGACTCCCTCGAGGTCCGAGAACCCCGTGAGCAGGATCGTGAACGTCTCGGGNGAGAGGGTCTTCACCCGGGAAAGCACTTCGTGACCCTTCATACCCGGCATATTTTGGTCACTGATCAGAATGGCCAACTGCCGTCCGTCCTGTCGGATCTCGGAAAAGATATCCAGGGCCTCTTCGCCACTCTCGGCGGTTTCGATGGTGCACTGGCCCGAGAGCGCATTGCGGAGTTCGATGCGGAGGCTTTGCAGGATGATCGGTTCGTCGTCGACGCACAGAACCACCGGAATGTCCATAATCTCACTGTAACGGCTGGGTTCCCCGAAGTCAATCTGAGACGGACTCCGGGGAATGGCCTACTCGCGATCCAACCAGAACTCGACCCGGCGGTCCTTCCAACGATTATCGACATCACTGAAGGGAACGATGGGTTTGGCGCCCCCCAACCCTTGGGTGCTGATCCGAGCCGTCGCAATCCCTAGGGTCACCAGGTAGTCCCGGACCGCATCCGCCCGCCGTTGGCTGAGCGGCACCAACTCTGACTCCTGTTCCTTTTGCCCCCGGGCGGCATCGGCCCAGTTGAGCATCACGGCGTGACCTTCAATCCCAATTTTGTACCGTTGGTACTTGGTGAAGATCTCAGCGAGCCGCTTCAACACGGCCACGTTCTTGGCAATTTTATCGGCGTCGATGCCCTTGAGGAAATCGGCGCTGCTCGGGGCGAACGTGATCGAGGGAATGATGATCCTCAACCGGTCCCCGTCTTTGATCACCAACACGTCCACCGACAGCGTTTGGCTCACCGACGCGCTGTTTCCGAGGGTGTCCTTGGCGGTGAAGATCGCCTTGTAGTCCGAGGCCGACTGGACCAGTTCGCCGGTCCCGGAGCGACCATCCCACTTCAACTGGGCCGACGGGGCTCCGGTTCCCGAGAACAGGATAAACCGATGTCCTTCCGGATCAAGGATTTCCAAGGACCACTCGGCCACCGGGGTGAAACTCTTGACTCCCAAGTTTATGAGCAACTCGTCGTTGTAACCGTCGTTGTCAGGACTGAACGGCTGAGGCGTCAACTCCAACGCCAGTTGGGGAGGCCCAGCCTGGACGATGAAGTCGGTGCTCCGGGTCTGGGGGNGGTTACCCTTCGCGTACTGAACACTCAGAAGAGCCGAGTAGCGGCCGTCTTCGGTGCGGTTTCCCCGGTCGGTGGTTCCATCCCAGACCCACTGGGCCGGAACCGGGCCCCGGCCAGTGAACGTCTTCCGGAGTCCCAGGGAGTTGTTGCTGATTTCGAGCTTCCACGTGTCGACGCCCTCGTTCAATCCCACCCGGGCGGAGAACGAGAGGGTAGCCGCAGACCCCGTTCCGTTGGGCGAGAAGCCATCGGCCCCGACGGTGAGAAACAAGGGGGTCGATCGGGTATCGACGGTCAGTTGGTCGACGGACTGGGACACGGTATTGTCTGCGATATCCGTTGTTTTGATCTCATATTTGTACACACCGTCGGCCACTTTATTGCCGGCGTTATCGGTCCCGTCCCAGACGGCATCCCGGGCTACGCCTTTCCAGCGGAAGGTTTTCACCGGGGTTCCATTCTTGCTCACCGTTCCTACCCACTCGGCTTCGACACTGGAGGTCTGCTTCAGGGTGAGGGTGGGCCTGGCACTGTCCGGTGTGGGCGAAAAGATGGTTGCGTCGGCGGACACCGTCACCGTGGGTAGGGTGTTTTTCAACACGACGGTGTTGGACCGGGCATCCGGGGTGGTTCCATTGCCATACGTGGTCTTGAGGAGGGCGGAGTAGGTTCCATCGGGGGCCGTCTGGCCCTGGTCGGTTTTACCATCCCACTCCAGAGTCCCCGGGGGGGTGGTGGTCCCAGACCAGGTTCGGACCGGCTTGTCCCCGGCATCCTGGACCACGAGGGTCCAGCTGGCGAGGCCCCTGGGTTCCTTGAACTGAGGAAGGAACTTGACCGAGTGATTGGGGCCGGCCGAGATGGGGGTGAAGGCACTCCGGTCCGACGCCAACAGAACGCTCCGTTGCGCCGTGTCGATTTGAACGGACACGGCGGGGCTGACCCCGGTGTTCCCGGCTTGGTCCACCGCTTCCAGGTGATAGAAGTAGGTCCCATCGGGCAGGATGTTCCCATCGGCCCCTCGGCCATCCCACAGGTAGGTCGCATCGGCGGACCCGGGCCATCGCACGGTTCTCAACACTTTTCCCGATCCATCGGTCAGCGTCCCGGTCCAGTCATCCTCGGGGGTCGACGTCTGGTCGAAGACCAGCACGCCCCGACCCTCTTCCGACCCCGGGCTAAAGACCGAATAGCGGGCGCTTACCGTCGCCTTCGGGGGGGNGTTCTTCACGGTGAACGCCGGAGAATCGACCTGAGGCGTGTTGCCATTGGAGTAGGTCAGGGTGAGCTTCGCATGATAGGGCCCCTCGGAGAGCACCGTACCGCTTTCATCCTTTCCATCGAAGGACAGTTCCGGGGGAACGACTCCCACCCCTGTCAACGTTCGGTACGTGCTCCCCTTGGTGTCTTGTACTTCGAGTTTCCAGCCTGTCATCCCTGCGCTGACCCCAGCCAGGGGCTGGAACCCCAGGGTCTTGACGCCGTTGCCCCCAGGACTGAAGGCCGTTCGGGTCAGTTTCAGATCCAGAGGGGTGGGGATGGAATTGACAATCAGGTTCCCGACTTTGACCACGGTGGCGTTGCCGGCGAGGTCGGTAGCGGCCAACGAGTAACTGTAGACCCCGTCGGAGACCACCTTGCCATCGTTGCCCTTTCCATCCCAGTCAAAGGAATCCGGGGCGGCGTTGTTCCAGGTCTTGGTCAGCACCGTCTGTCCCCGGCTATCGGCGAAGGTCCCCGTCCATCGGCCCTCGGACGACCCTCGTTGCACGACGTTGAGGGTATTCCGGGGCCCCACGGGGTTGAATTCGGTGACGGGAACGCTCACGGCGGCTTGGGGCGGAACAGTCTTCACGACCACGGTTCCAGCCGGCCAGTCCTTGGTGTTTCCATTGTCGTCCCACGCGGTGACGATGACCGAATAGGTCCCGTCGGGGGCGGTACTCCCGGCGTCGGTGGTGCCATTCCATTCCAAGGCCTTGGGAATGTCCACGCCGTGCTTGAGGTAGGTGAGCCGGTTCCAGATCTGGTCGAGGCCTTGGGCCTCGGGCAGTTGGATGTTGTTTTGGATGGTTCGGACGACCTTGTGGTTAGCGTCGAGGACCTTCAGGGTGTAGCCGACCACGTAGCGTTCGTCGACGATGGACACGGGCAAGACGAGGGAGTTCCGGACCCCTTCGTGGTTCGTAGGACTGATGTACGTCGTCTTCTGGTCCACGCTCACCACAGGAGGGGTGGTGTCCTTGGCTCCCAAGGGAATATTTGCTCCGGCACCCAGGGCCCAGACCCCTCCCGTGAGCGGCACCGCTGCGGTGTTCACTCGCACTTCGCTTCGGTCCCAGCCTTTTTCCTTGAGGCCCAGGGCGTCGTTCGCCGAGCCGAGGTCGGTGAAGAAATGGAACCCTACCCCAAAGCTGAAGGGCATGGAGTTGGCGGTGCCCGCTTCGGTATCCCTCAGGTCGAAGCGGTAGGCCAAGTTCACCGTGATATTGTCGCCAAAGGAAACCGTCGAGCCCAGGGAGAGGTTGATGTCTTGGAATGACGGAAAGCTCAGGTCCGGCTGAAGGACAAAGGTGAGCTTTTTGTCCTTCCAAGGGGTCAGTTGGGCACCCAAGGAGGGCGTGAAGGGGGCAGGGGACGAGATTCCTTGAACGGTATACGCAGACCCCATGTCCAGAAGGGCTGCGCCCCAACGGAAGTCCTTCGCCCAGCCCCAGTCCCCCAGGAATTGAAGGAAGCCCACACCGACCCCCACACCAACGCCCCCGGTTCCGAACGAACTATCCACGTTGGCCCCGACATAAAAGTCTTCCCAAAGGTCCTTGGAAACGTCGAGGGTCACCCGGCCTTGGTTGCCCACGTTGAAGTTGTTGAACGTGGATCCTAGGTAACTCACGGTTCCACTGACGACTCCCCACCGCTGGGGGGCCGTCAGCCCGAGGTTGAAGGCGTTTCCGTACCCACTCTGGTTGGTGTCGACCAGCCCAAAGTACGAGGCATCGAAGGTGACCCGCTGTTTTCCTGCCGACGAGGCGGGGTTGAACCGGTCAGAAAACGGAGATTCTTCGCTGGCGGAATCCCCGGCACTTGACCCCAGTTCTGGGGACGCCAACGGGGACGTGACCATTTGGGCCGAGGCCCAGGGGGCGACAAGGGCGAGGAGAGAGACCACGAGGAGGGTACGAAGGGGCTTCATGGGCTCCAATATACACCACAACCGCCGGTCAATTCCTCTGGTTCGACCCCAATTTTACGGTGTGACGCTGGAGCAGACGCTGGGCCCCGGGGTGCTCAAGACCCCACTCGAGGTAGACCGCCCCGAGGGAGAGGCCGCCGCCGAACCCCACCAGAACAATCTTGTCTCCCTTGCGAAACAAGCCCTTTTTGTGGGCCTCGGCCAGGGTAATGGGAATGGATGCCCCGGCGGTGTTGGCGTACTGCTCGATGGTCGTGTAGGTCTTGGACAGGGGAATTCCCAGCTCCTCCAGGCTACTTCGGATGATGTTGATGTTCGCCTGGTGGGTGATGACCCAATCGAGGTCCGAGACGTTGATCCCCGCGTCGCCCACCACCCGGCGAATCGAGTCGGGGCAGGCCTTGGTGGCGAAGTCCCAGACGGCCTTGCCATTCATCTCGAACCGATGGAGGTTCTGGGCCAGGGTCTCCTGGGTCGCCGGGTGGCGAGACCCCCCTCCCAAGTACCGGATGGCCCCGGCCCCCCGGCCGTCGTTCTTGAGATAGGTGGTGTGCAGACCATAGGGATTGGGTTGTTTGCCCAGGACCACCGCCCCGGCTCCGTCCCCAAAGTAAACACACGTGGTTCTATCGGTCCAATCGAGGATGCGGCTGTAGGTTTCGGCCCCGATCACCAGAGCCTTGGCGTACACAGGGTTGGCCGCCATCATGGCTTGGGCGACGGNGAGGGCGTAGACAAATCCGGCGCAGACCGCCGAAACGTCGAACGCTGCGGAGTTCAAAGCCCCCAGCTTTCCCTGGACGATGGCTGCCGTGGCCGGTTGGATCATGTCGGGGCTGGAGGTGGCCAAGATGATGAGGTCGATCTCCTCGGCGGGCACCCCGGCATTCCGGAGGGCATCGTGGGCGGCGTAGATGGCCAGATCGCTCGTGGCCTCTTGGGGTTCCGCAATCCTCCGCTCCCGAACCCCGACCTTGGAAAAGATCCATTCGTCGGTGGTATCGACCATGGATTCGAGTTCCTTGTTGGTCAGGATGCGCGAGGGAACATAGTACCCCGTACCAATGATACCAACGCCCATGGCATTCTCCTTGTACACAATCTAACCTCTTGCCCCGTCCAAGGGAAGCCTTCGTCCCCCTAATCTAGCGTGCGACGTCCTGGGTCTGCCCGGTTCGGACCAAAGTTTTCAGGAATTTTCCTCGGTTCGCTCCGGGAAGGACTCCCGGGAAGGCGACTTTGGGTGTATAGAAAGGATGGGCTGCCGAGGGGCAGGAACGGGGAGGCGACGATGAAACCACTGCCTGTGGCAGTACAACTCTATTCGATCCGGGAGGATCTCGAAAAGGATTTCTTTGGGGTTCTGGGTCAAGTCCGGGCCATGGGTTTTGAAGGAGTCGAGTTCGCCGGGTTTTACGGTCACGGGGTCGAAGACGTCCGGCACGAGCTTCGAAAGCTCGGACTCCAGGCCGTGTCGAGTCATGTCCCCCTGGATTCCTTCCATGAGGACCCGGCCCGGGTTTTGGAGGATCATCGGATCCTCGGGTGTCCCTTCATCGCCATTCCGTGGCTCGACGAGGAACGGCGACCCGGAACGCCTCGGTGGCCCGAGGTCGTTCGCCAGATCCGAAGCCTCGGGGAGGCGTCCCAGGCCGTGGGGATCCAACTGCTCTACCATAACCATGACTTTGAGTTTGTGAAACTCCAGGGGCGGTACGGGCTAGACCGTCTGTACGAAGAAATTCCCTCNCCCTGGCTCGCCACCGAGTTAGATACCTGTTGGGTCAAGGTGGCGGGCCTCGATCCCGCGGCCTACCTACGCCAGTACGCCGGCCGAGCCCCGGTGGTCCACCTCAAGGATTTTGTCTCGGGAGACGGGGCCGACGGGCAGCCCTTGTACGCCTTGATCGATGGTACTGGCCACGATCACGAGCCGGTGGTGGGGTCCCGGGGAACGTTTGACTTCCGGCCCCTGGGGCAGGGGGTCCAGGATATTCCAGCGATCCTGGGGGCAGCCGAAGACGCGGGGACTCAATGGCTCATCGTCGAGCAGGACCGGTCAACCCAATGTCCCCCTCTCGAAGCCATTCGGCAGAGTTTAGACTACCTCAGGACCTTGGGATACGGGCGGTAGGGAGCACCACTCCCGGACGACGGCGAAATCCTCGGGGCTTCCGGTGAACAGCAGGGTCCGGAAGCCCAACCTTGCCGCGGTGGCAATGTTGGGCTCCAGGTCGTCGACGAACAGAACGTGTTCGGCCGTCCAACCGGTAGCTTCGAGAACGTGGGTGTAAAAATCCTCGTCGGGTTTGACCTTTCCAAAGTCCGCGGAAAAGAATCGGTGGGGGATTCTCTGAAGCCAAGTCCAGGTGGCCACAAACCGATCCCCGAGGCCCTGGGGCATGTTGCTCACGATGGCCACGGGGGTTCCGGCGTCCAGAGCCTCCTGGACGACGCGATGGAACGGGCTCCTCGGCTGGGCCCAGGAACGAAAATCAGCGTCCGTGAAGGAGGAAACCAAACCAGACGCTTCGTCGAGGCTGAGGGNGGGGNGACTAGCCCGGAGCACGCCGGTCCAATAGGCCTGGGCATCGAGATCCCCGCGGTCATATTCCTGCCGATGGGTCTGCCAGGCCTGGGCGAAGGTGTCGGGAGAAATCTTCAGGGGAGTCAAATGAGGATGAAACGTGGATTTGTCCGGGTCAAGGGTCAAGACCCGACCAAAGTCGAGGGCAAGGGCTCGTGGGNGCATGCTTGGTTTTGGCACGGAGCCCCCTGGGGGTCAACCCCTAGGGATGGGGATCACGGAATCTTAATTGCCGTGACGTTGACAGAAATCCACGATTTTCATAAAATGAATCGGTAAAAAAGATCACTAATTCCAACAAGGAGGATTCCCATGGGAATCAAGATCGGTATCAACGGCTTCGGCCGCATTGGACGGATGGTCTTCCGGGCCATCATCAAGAACTTTCCCGACGTTGAAGTCGTCGGTATCAACGACCTGCTCGAGCCCGAGTACTTGGCCTATATGCTCAAGTTTGACTCGGTCCACGGTCACTTTCAGGGCACCGTGGCCGTCGATGGCCACACCCTCATTGTGAACGGTAAGAAGATTCGCCTCACCGCCGAGAAGGACGCCGCCAACCTGAAGTGGAACGAAGTCGGTGCCGAAATCGTGGTCGAGTCCACTGGTCTCTTCCTCGATGACGCCTCCGCCCGGAAGCACATCACCGCTGGCGCCAAAAAGGTCATCCTCTCCGCTCCTTCGAAGGACGAGACCCCTATGTTCGTCTTCGGGGTCAACGACAACACCTACGCCGGCCAGGACATCATTTCGAACGCTTCTTGCACCACCAACTGTCTGGCCCCCATCGCCAAGGTTCTCAACGATACCTTCGGCATCGAGAAGGGCCTCATGACCACCGTCCACGCAGCCACTGCCACCCAGAAGACCGTCGACGGACCCTCCAACAAGGATTGGCGGGGCGGTCGGGGTATCCTCGAGAACATCATTCCCTCGTCTACCGGTGCTGCCAAGGCCGTCGGTAAGGTGATCCCCGAGCTGAACAAGAAGCTCACCGGCATGTCGTTCCGGGTTCCCNCCTCCGACGTCTCCGTCGTCGACTTGACCGTCGTTCTGAAGAAGCCGGCTACGAAGGCTGACATCGACGCCGCCATGAAGAAGGCTTCCGAAGGCCCCATGAAGGGCGTTCTTGGGTACACCAACGAGAAGGTCGTTTCGACCGACTTCCGCGGTGAGTCGAACACCTCGGTCTACGATGCCGACGCCGGGATCAACTTGGACGATAACTTCGTCAAGGTGGTCAGCTGGTACGACAACGAGTGGGGCTATTCCAACAAGGTTGTGGAAATGGTCCGGGTCATGGCCAAGAAGTAATTCGAGACGAAACGATTCGAAAGGCTCCCTTCACAGGGGGCCTTTTTTACAGGTAAGGAGACACAGATGATCAAGACAATCAAGAATGTAGATGTGAAGGGCAAGCGCATCGTGATGCGGGTCGACTTCAACGTTCCGATGAAAGACGGCAAGGTTCAGGACGATACCCGGATCNCCGCCGCGATTCCGTCGATTCAGTACCTCCTGAAAGAAGGGGCGAAGACCATCACCCTGTTCAGCCACCTCGGTGACCCCAAGAAGGACGCGAAGAAGGCTAAAGAGAAGGCCGAGAAGGACGGAAAGACCTTCGACGAAGCAAAGTACATCGCCGGAAAGCACCGGCTGGCCCCGGTGGCCGAATATTTGGCCGGTAAATTGGGCAAGCCCGTGGTCTTCGGCGGCGAGGATGGGTGCTTTGGCAAGAAGGCGTTCATCGAGGGTCAGAAAGACGGTACGGTGATCCTCCTGGAGAACACCCGGTTCCACAAGGAAGAGACCTCGGACGATGGTGCCGAGCGGGATAAGCTGGCCAAGGAATTGGCTTCGTACGGCGAGATTTTCGTGAACGACGCCTTCGGGACCGCCCACCGGGACCATGCGTCCACGGCTTCGATCGCGAAGTTCCTCAAGGTGAGCGTCGGAGGGTTCCTGATGGAGAAAGAGGTGGCTTACCTCGAACCCATCGTGACCAACCCCACCAAGCCCCTGGTCGCCATCATCGGTGGCGCCAAGGTCAGCTCGAAGATCGCCGTTCTGGAAAGCCTTCTGAAGAATGCCTCGGCCCTCGTGATCGGCGGTGGTATGGCTTATACCTTCCTCAAGGCTCAGGGGCACACCGTGGGCAAGTCGTTGGTAGAAGACGACCAGATCGACACCGCCAAGAGCATCCTGGCTGCGGCCACGAAGTTGGGCGCGGAAATCGTCTTGCCCGTGGACCACGTCGGTTCCGAGAAATTCGATGCAGCGGCGGCGGCCGTGGCCATCAACGGTGTGGATATCCCCGATACTCTCATGGGGATGGACGTTGGACCCAAGACGATTGCCAAGTACAAAGACGTTCTCGCCAAGGCCAAGACCATTGTCTGGAACGGTCCTGTGGGAGTGTTTGAGTTCGATAACTTCGCCAAGGGCACCGAAGCCGTGGCCAAACTGGTCGCCGAGGCCACGGGCCGGGGCGCCATCACTGTGGTGGGAGGAGGCGATTCTGTCGCCGCGGTGAATAAGTTTGGTTTGGCCGACAAGATGAGCCACGTGTCCACCGGGGGTGGCGCGTCCCTGGAATTGCTCGAAGGTAAGAAGCTCCCGGGCATCGAAGTCTGCCGGTAAGGCGACTCTCGGTCCCCCGGTGCGATTCTGGAGTCCCCGTCCGGGACTCCAGGCTGCCTGGCTTCCCGGGGGACAATGTTATCTAAAAGAAGGTGTAATTATGGCTCGACAGAAATTTTTGGCGGGGAACTGGAAACTCTGGGGTACCTTGGCGGAGGCCAAGGCCTTGGCGACGGCCCTGATCCCTGCGGCGAAGGCCTCGAAGAATCGGGTCCTGGTGGCCCCTCCGTACACGGCCCTGGCGGCCGTGAAAGAGGCCGTCCAGGGGTCTCCCATCCTGGTCGGCGCCCAGGACTGCTCCGCCTTGGAAACCGGCGCCCGGACCGGGGAGATCTCGGTGACCATGCTCAAGGAACTGGGGGTCGATGCCATCATCCTTGGCCATTCCGAACGCCGGCAGTTCCATAACGAGACCGACAAACTGGTCAATGAGAAGATCAAGCTGGCCCTCAAGCATGGGTTTGAAGTCATCTATTGCAACGGAGAANCCCTGGCCGAGCGCGAGGCTGGGCAGGCCCAGGCCGTGGTCGTTCGGCAGACCCGGGAGGCCTTGGCTGGTCTGTCCGAAGCGGACCTTGCCCGGATCACCATTGCGTACGAGCCCGTTTGGGCCATCGGTACCGGGAAGACGGCCACGCCCCAGGATGCCAACGCCATTCACCAGGTGATCCGTTCGACCATCGCCGAACTCTATACAAAGAAAGCCGCAGATGCTATCATCATTCAATATGGTGGGTCTGTGAAGCCAGACAACGTGAAAGAGCTGATGGCCATGTCCGACATTGACGGGGCCCTGGTGGGCGGTGCGTCCTTGAAAGCTGACACGTTCGTTCCCATCATCGCTTTCGACAAATAACAACGGGAGTCTTACCGCATGGGTATTCTTGAGATTTTGCTCTTGGTCTTCTTTGTCCTCGTGGCCTTCCTCTTGGTGGGGTTGGTCTTGATCCAGGATGACCAGGGGGATGGGTTGGCCGGTATGTTTGGCGGCGGTAGCTCTTCAACCTTTGGGTCGCGGTCAGGGAACGTGCTGACCAAGACCACGTCGGTTTTGGGCGGTCTTTTCATCGTCGTGGCCCTCGGTTTGGCCATCCTCTTCAAGACCCCTGACTCCGGAGACGTCGCTGCGGCGGCCCGCCAGCAGGGGGGNAAGACCGCTGAATGGTGGAACGCCCAGCCTGCGCCGGCTCCTGCGGCAGTCCCCAGTGCTGTCGCTCCTGTGACCACGGCACCTCCGGTAACGGTCCCTCCCTCCGCGGTGCCCCCTAAGAAGTGATCGGGCCTGTTTGACACAAGAGACTTCTCCGGTGCGTGCCGGAGAAGTTTTTTTTTGGAGACGTAGATGATTCGAGTTGCAGTCCTGTATTTTGCAAAAGCTTCGGCGGCGGCGAAGGTCAAGGCCTTGGCCGAGGCTTTGGGCCGGGGGATCCAGAATCAAGGCGCCCAAGTGGATGTGATCGATGGTCTTCGGAACCGGGAGACCAAGCTCACCGGGTATCACTATGTGGCCGTCGGTTGTGACGTGCGGTCTCTGTGGGGAGGGGCCCTTCCCCCCGAGCTTCCCCAGGCATTGGCAGCGGGAGGCATCATTACAGGAAAGAAGACGTTCGGCTTCGTCCTGAAATCCCCTTGGGGGGCCCCCGCAACCCTGATGAAACTCATGAAGGCCTTGGAGCATGAGGGCATGCTCGTCCGGTACTCGGAAATCCTTGGGAATCCCGACGAAGCCGTCGCCCTCGGGGCAAGGTTGAAGCTCGGTTAATCTCATCGGTCGAATTGACAGGGGGTAGGGCCCCTGATACTCTCATTTCAAGGATTCAACATGAAACATTGGGGATGGGCCGTACTCGCACTGTTCTTGGCGGCCAATGCAACAGGCCAAGCGCTTGACCAGCCGGTGGCCACGATTAAGCTTGAAAAGACCTCGTCCTTGGTAACCCAGAGCGCATTCCGGCAGCGCGTTGCCGCCATCGAGGCCCAAAGGTCCATGACCTTGGATGCCGCGGCGAAGAGTCAGTTGTTGCAAGAAATGGTGACTGAGGAACTGATCCACATGGATCAAGAAGCGAAGGGCATCAAGGCCACGGACGAGGATCTCCTGAAGCAATTTCGGGCCAGTAACCCCGGATTCACCGATGCCCAGATCCGAGCCGAAGTTGAAAAGCAGTCGGGCAAGTCCTGGGATGAGGCCGTGGTGCCCCTCAAGCGACAAGTCACGAATATGAAGTACTTTAACCAGTTTCCCCAGGCCGCCGAGTTGGGCAAGATCACGGTCAGCGACGCTGAGATTAAGGATTTCTTCGACTCGAACACAGCCATGTTTACGGCGCCCGAGTACATTCGTGTGTCCCACATCTTCTTCGATACCAAGCAAAAACCCAAGGGCACCCTCGACGAAATCAAGAAGAGAGCCGACGACACCCTCAAGCTGATCACGTCGGGCCAGAAGACCTTTGAAGAGGTCGCGGCGTCTGTATCGGAAGACCCGGGTTCCGCCAAGAGCAATGGTGACATTGGCTATCTTCCCCGGAACTTTGACTCGCAGGTCGGGCAACGCTTGGTGCAGATCTTCGGACGAAGCTTTCTCGACGCCGTTTTCGCCCTGAAGAAGGGCGACGTTAGTGGCGTGATGACCTCCAATGCGGGGCTCCATATCGTTCGCGTCNCCCAGACTATCGATAAGCATTTCATGACCCTCGACGAGCCTGTGTACCCCGGGAAAGATGAGACGGTCCGGGCCTACATTCAGCAGAGCTTGCAGCAGAGAAAGCTTGTGGCGGCCCAGACGAAGATGATCAATGAGATCGGGGCTGATCTCCGGACGAAGGCCACCATCAAGACGTTTGAGCAGAATTTCTAATGGGAAGTCGTCGTCAGGCCCGGGTCATTGCCTTCCAAAGCCTCTTCAGCCAGGATCTCAATCCCAAGGATGTGGACGAGATCCTCACCCTGAATTGGATGGATCCCAAGGAGAGAGCCGACCTTGAGCCTGACGTGGAGTTCTTCGCGCGGTTCTTGATTTCAGGGACCCTGGAGCATTGGGCTGAGATCGATACCATCATTCAGGGTCAACTTCGGAATTGGGATTTCAATCGGGTCGGCAAGGTGGACCTTGCTCTCTTGCGAATCAGCGTCTTTCAGATGCTGTTTGTGAAGGATATTCCCCCTAAGGTCGTCATCGACGAGGCCATCGACATTTCCAAGCGCTTTGCGTCGGACGATTCCTACCGGTTTATCAACGGCGTTTTGGACGGGCTCCGGAAGGAACGGGGTCTTTAGGTCTTCATGGGGAAATTCCTGGCTCTGACAGGATCCATGCTCTTGATCGTCGCTCTCGGTTTAGGCGGGTGGTGGGCCTGGCCCATCCTGTTTCCCCCCTCGGCGACGGGCTGGCTTTCGTCGTTGGCGAAGGCTGACGCCGCCCTCGTCCAAAATCGTTTTGACCTGGCCCGAAAGGCCCTGACGCCCGTTCCCAAGGCCCTGCCCGTGGAGGGCTGGTTGCAGTGGGAAAAGCGAGTCGAGGCCGTGGCCCGGCAAACGGGGGCCTGGACCTGGGCGTCGTCGATTTCTGCCATGGCCCAGGCCCAGTTTCCGGGGAACCTCGATTTGGCGGCCTACCGGGTTTGGACACTCCTCCAAGACCACCGGGCCGCCGAGGCTTCCGCTCTGGCTGACAAAGTGTTGCAGGGTTCCGGTCCCGAACACGCCCGGTGGGACAGCCTCCGGTTGCAAGCTCGGATCGAATCGATGGGTTTGGCGTCCGGGGACTGGTCGGGGTTTCGGGCCACGGTGGCCCAGCCCTCGGCGGCGTCGGCCACCATCTACCATCAGCTGGCCTCCCTGGTTCCCGGGGCCGAGGTTCAAAAGAACGCCCTGTTGTCGGCTTTGGCAGCGGGGCGACTGGACGACGCCCGGGACTTCCTGAATGTGTTAACCCCCGCCCAGAGGAACGAACCCCCCTTCGATCGGTTGCAGGGCTTGATGGCCTACGATGCCGGGGATTGGTCCCGGGCCGCGGCCCTGCTGCGCTCCGTGGCCCGGGCCCAACCCGATTCGCTGATGGTTCTTGCCGACGTCTACCTTCACTTGGGCGATACCGCCGAAGCCCAGGTGATTTACGACCAGCTGTTGGCCGACCACCCCGACCAAGTGCCTGTGGCGTTGGCTGTCAATCGCGCGACGCTCTACCTGGATCAGAACGACCCTGCCGGAGCCCTCGGTGTGTTGGGCAAGGTGACTGCAGGAAACCTGGGGGCCGATACCCCCAAGGTGAAGCTCCTCGAGCTCGAGGCTCGGTTTCAGGCCGGCGAGACCGAGGCGGTCCGGGCAGCCCTGGACAAGTTAGTGGTGACGGGACAGGAGTCGGACCTTGGCCTGGAAGCGGAATTGTTGAAGGGCCGTTTGTTCCCTGGCTGGAGTTCGGTTCCTAGGCTTTGGTCTCTGTTGCACCGGCATCCCGAGTTTTCACCGCTGGCCGAGCGCCTTGCCTGGTTGCTCCTCGAGGCCCAGGACTATGAGGGAGCGGACCGAGCCTTGAAGTTGCACGAAGCCGCGTTGCAGAAAGCCGGCCTCGGGGAACCTTGGTGGGCAACGTTTCTGCGGGGCTTGATCTTGGCGTCCGAGGATCACCTGGCCGACGCGTCCGACGCCCTGGCCACGGTCCCACCGAGTTGGCGTGACGCCACGTTTTATGCGGACTGGTCCCTGGTGGCCCAGGTACGGGCCCAACAAGTGGACCCGGATCAGCGTCAGCCTTGGATCAACAACGCCCTGGAGCGGTTGAACCGGGGCCTCGATCTGTTGCCGCCGGCGTCTGATCCCCAGGCGTTGCACCGGCGCAGCCTTTGGCTAACCCGCCGGGGCGAGCTCCAAACGTCGCTTCTGCCTCTGTCCGTTGCGGGGGACAGGGGCGCCCTTCGGTCCGCAGCGTCCGAAGATTTTCGTCAGGCTGTCCAACTGGATCCCAACAACTTTCGGGCTTCCTTTCTGTTGCGGCAGTCGATGACTGTAAACTAGGAGAATCCATGATACGCCTCAAGAACCTTGATCAAATTGCCCGCATCCGGGAGTCCTGCCAGATGCTGGCCCAGTTGTTTGCCGAACTTCCAGGACAGGTGGAAGAGGGCCGGTCCACCCTGGATATCGATCGTTGGGCCGAAGACTGGATCCGACGCCGGGGGGGGNAGCCGGCGTTTAAGGGGTATCAGGGGTTTCCTGGGACCGTTTGCATTTCGGTCAATCAGGAAGTCATCCACGGCATCCCCAAGGCCGATCGGATCGTCAAGAAGGGCGATCTCGTCAGTCTGGACAGTGGCATCGACCTGGGGGGGNATTTTTCCGACATGGCCGTCACGGTGCCCGTGGGCCCGGTGACCCCGGAAGAAGCGAAGTTATTGTCGGTGACCAAGAGTAGTCTTGCCGCAGGGATTGCCGCTGTTCGGGTGGGGGGGAGGGTCCGGGATGTGGCTGTGGCTGTGACCGAAGTCGTCAAGCCGAACCGTTTCGGGATTGTCTACCAATACTGCGGTCACGGTGTTGGCCTGGGACCCCATGAGGATCCCCAAGTTCCTAACGCAGTGTCGGTGGGGCCCAATCCGCGGTTTGCCTCGGGCATGGTGGTGGCCATTGAGCCCATGATCAATCTCGGGAAGCCCGAAGTCCGGGTTCTCAGCGATCAGTGGACCGTGGTCACCGTCGATGGAAAAAAGGCCGCCCACTTTGAACACACGGTGGCCCTGCTGGACGACGGTGTCGAGGTCCTAACCCTCCTTCCCGGGCAGTCCCTGTAACTTTCCCAGCCCTGGGAGTTTTTTTGAACAGAACCATCGAATAAGGAGCGTTCCATGTCATTCAAAGGATTTTTCCAATCCCGAAAGGCCCTTGTGGTCTACCTAGGCGCGGCCATGACGGTCGGGTTTGGGCTGGCCTTGGGGGTTTTGGCTCTCAATGGCTCCTGGGTGCCCCAAAAAGTTGCCCTGGCGGAGGAAAANCCCATTGTGGTCCCAGCCAGTCTCTTCGATGCCCAGAATACCTTCCGTCAGATTAGCAAGTCGGTATTGCCGGCCGTGGTCGCCATCCGGACCGAGGGCCCGGCCACAAGCCAATCGGCGGATCCCACGCAGACCCCGCCTTTCGAATTCTTCTTCGGTCCCCAAGCTCCGTCGGCTCCTGACTCGCCAGCCCCGGCTGATCCCAAAGGGAAGGGTAAGGCTCCCAAGGCGCCCCGATCGGAAGGTCTTGGGAGCGGCGTCATGATCGAAAGGCAAGGGGACAAGGTCTTCATCCTTACCAATAACCACGTCATTGAGGGTGCCGAAAAGATCACCGTAAAACTCCTCGACAACCGAGAGTACCCGGGCACCCTGGTGGGTGCCGNCCCCCGCCGGGACCTCGCTCTGGTGTCCCTCAGCACCAAGGAGACCGACCTTGTCCTGGCGAAACTGGGAGACTCCTCCGAGCTACAGGTGGGGGATTGGGTCCTGGCCATGGGTAACCCCCTGGGCCTCGAGTTCTCGGTCACCCACGGGATCATCAGCGCCCTGGGTCGCCAAGGGGGCCCCGATGACACCGTGAACATCAATAACTACATCCAGACCGACGCTCCCATCAACCGGGGCAATTCCGGCGGCGCCCTGGTGAACTTGAAGGGAGAAGTGGTCGGCATCAACACGTGGATCGCCTCACCAAACGGCGCCAGCGTCGGATTAGGGTTTGCCATTCCCATCAATAGCACGAAGAAGGCGATCAACGACTTCATCACCCAGGGAGCGGTGCGCTATGGGTGGTTGGGGGCCTCGGTGGCCGATGTTCCTAAGGATTTGGCGACCGATCTGAAACTTCCCAGTACCAAAGGCTCGTACATTCCCCATGTGTTCCGGGGAAGCCCTGCGGATAAGGCGGGCATCCTCCCGGGAGACTTTGTGACAGCCATCAACGGACAGCCCATCGACGACACCAATCGCTTGGTTCAGACCGTCGGCGACCTGCCGGCGGGACAGTCGGNGGATTTCAGCCTGATTCGCAACGGTCAGCCCATCCACAAGAAGGTGGTGATTGAGACCCGGGCCAAGGAAAGTGACCTCAAGGCCATGAAGCTCTGGCCGGGCTTCGTGGTGACCCCCCTGACTCCCGAGATTCGCGATCAAGTCGATTTGCCCCCCGGGCTCGATGGGTTGATCGTGGCCCGGGTCGAGGAGAAATCGACGGCGGACATCGCGGGGTTGAAGCTTTACGATGTCCTGAAGGCCATCAACGGCACCCCGGTGAAGACGGTCTCCGAGTTCTACCAAGCGTTGAACGCCCAGTCGGGTGAGGTGAAACTGACTTTCGTCCGGGAAGGGGTTGAGCTGAGCATTGGAATCACCCGATAATCGGGGGTATGACGAAAGATTTCCTTCCTTACGACACGGTACGCAACAACGCCTTGAAGCTAGGCTGGCAGATTGCCCAGTCGGGCTTCGTGCCCGACGTGATCTACGTCTCGCTTCGAGGTGGCGCTTACCTGGGGAATATTCTTTCTGAGTACTTCAAAGTGTTGCGACAGGGCGGCCGCCCCGTGTTCTACGCTGCGGTGGTCGCTCATTCGTACACGGATATTCGGGAGCAAACCGCCGTCCGGGTCGATGGCTGGACCTATAGTCCTGAATATCTAAGAACCGGGGACAAAGTTCTGTTCGTCGATGATATTTTCGACACCGGTAGAACCATCAATCATCTGGTGAATGTCATTCTCGAGAGAGGCCTTCCCCGAGAGGATGTCAAGGTGGCCGTTCACGATTATAAAGTGTTCGCCGATGCGAAGGCCCTGCCCATTGCCCCGGATTTCTATTGTCGCCGCCATGAGGTTCCTACCCGGGCCCAGGACCCCTGGATCCACTATTTGAGCCATGAATTGGTGGGATTGACTGCCGAGGAACGGGAACGCTGGTACATTCAGGGCGATCCCGAGATGGCCCGGGCCCTTGCGGTCCTCGAACCATGAAACTGTGGCTCTTCGCGGTCCTATGGGTGAGTTCCCTGGGATTCGTGGCAGCCCAGGGCGACCCCGGCCCAACCTTTCTGGTTCAGCCCAAGGCCGGGGAGTACCCGTCCCCTCTGGAGATCACCGTTACCGCCCCCGAGGGTGCGTCGGTGCAGTATCGATTCTTGGAATCGAGCTCGGCCCAAATGTTTTCTTGGAAGGGGCCTCTTGCCCTGGACGCTCTCCCCGGGGAGCGTCGCTCTTACNCCCTTCGCTTAACCACCAACTTCCCTTCGGGGGAGGCCTTGACCCGGGACGTACGCTACGTGGTGGTAGGTCCCCGGGGGGCCCAGCCCACCATTCAGCCCCCTCCCGGGACGTATACCCGGCCGGTCATCGTGCAACCTCNCCTCCCCGAAGGCTGGACTGTCGCCCTGGATGGTAGCCCCGTGTCGGGGACGTTCCTCCTGGATGCCGTCCCCGGGGATCGGCGCATCCACGTTCTCGACGCCCACGGGCCCGGAGACCAAACTCGGCGCTGGGTCTACGCCGTGGACCGTCGGGACCAGCAGACTCCCACGGTGACCATCGTGAGCCCCCGACCGGGAACCTGGGGTAACTCCCAGCCCCTGGTGGCGGTATTTCAGGGGGTAGACCAAGTGCTGTGGTCCTACGGATCTCACTTGGACCGGTCCTCTGCCCGGATCTACGAAGGGCCCACAGCCCTGGGACCCGAAGGGGGCACGGTGACCGTGGCGGGCCACTCCCGGGTGGACGGATCCTGGATCGAACAGACCGTAACCTGGAAGAATGACCCTGTGGTTGATCCGGGGGTTTCGTGGCCGGCCTCGGGAACCGTGCTTCAAGGCCTGGACCTCCCTGGGGTCCCGGGGTGGGAAGTGAGCTGGGACGATGGTCTGTCCTGGGAACCCAGCGTGACCGCCAGGCACGAGGCTTCGTCGGTGATCAGTCAAAAGGTTCTCACAGCCCAGCTGAAAAAAGGAGACGGCCGCCTTCGTTATGTCTGGTGGTTGGATGCCCGACCTCCCCAGGCCCCCATGGTGCAGTTCACCGGCGGTTGGAATCCCCGCTTGGAGTTTTCGGGGGCCTCGCTAGCCCTTCACCGGGTGGAGNGGACCCGGGCCGATGGGAAGACTCAGATCGATCCCCATCCTCAATGGGGCCCCCTGGGGTCCTGGAAGGTCCCCGACGGCGTGATCGCCGCCCGGGTTTCTGCCCACGGTGCCAACGGCTTGGATGCCAGCCCCGTGACCCTGGGCTTCCCCGAAACCGGCTGGTCGATTCCCGGCTGGGAACCTTGGGACCTGACGGGTCCGGTCACCTCGTCGCGGGTGTTGCCCCTAGGGGGCCGAATTCCCCCCCGTCCCGGGTTCCGGGCCGCCTACGAGGTCTCTGACAATCCGGATGTTCCCGAGCCTAGCAATACCTCCCCTTGGCTCGATGGAGCCTTCCTGCCCCGGCTCCCCTGGGGAGCCGACAGGACCTTCTATGCTCGGTTCGCTTGGCGCGACGAGGCTGGACTCACCGGACCCTCGTCCCCGGTGGTGGCCGTCCGGGTCAACCGCGTCCCTCCGCCGGTTCCTGAGGTGCAGCAGGTCGATGGCCAAATGGTCGTCAAGGCCTCCGAAGGTTCTCCCCCAGGAACCCAGCTCCTCTGGGCCGTGACGACCCAGAGGGTGACGTCCACCGATGGATTGACGTTTCAACCGTATCAGAAACCGCTGGGGGCCCCCAGCCTTCAGTTTGGCAATACGTCCGAGCTGTGGTTTCATGCCGAGGCCCAGGATCTTTCGGGAAACCTCAGCCCCCCGAGGCTCAACGTCGCTGTGTCCCCCCCTGAGGTTGATCCCGAGACGGCTCGCCTGGTCCAAGTCGATCCCGATCCCTTGGTCGGTGAGTTGCCCGTCCAGGATGGGGGTGTGTATTCGTGGTCCCAATTGCGCCTCCGGGCCGTAGAGAGTGAACCCCGACTGTGGGTAGGGGTTGCCGACCAGGCCGGGGTACCGGCTGACTGGGAACAACACCTCGAGTCCTGGGACGGCCCTCTGCTCCGCACCGTTGCCCAGGGAGAGCGCCGAACGTTTGTGGTCTATTGGGATGCGAAGGGGCCCGAGGGTTGGGTCTGGCCGCAACCCAAGAGGGTGACGGTGACCCTCGACCGGGCACCCCCGGCCGCTCCGATCCTCGACGCTGCGTGGCCAGAGGGGCCCCTTGGGCTCCCGTGGACCCTCCGGATGCACCCTGGCCAACCCGGCGACCATCTGCTCTATTCCTACACCCTCGATGGTTCCACCCCTCCGGATCCCCTCCAGGGAGGCCAACGCTGGCCCGGGACCCGGACCTTTGACGCCCCGGGGGCGGGTAGGGTGCAGGTTAAGGTGCGAGTGTTGGCGGTGTCGACCTCGGGTCTTGGGGTGGAAATGCCCCTTCCGGGAACCGTGGTGGTGGACCGCTCGGTCCCTGCGGCCGAGGCCCCCGCCTTGGAGCCCTTCACGTACCGATCGAACCCCTGGGTGGTTCCCGGCCCGGGGACCGAAACGTCGGTTCGTTATTCTCTCACGTCCGACGGGTCCCAGCCGGGGATTCCTGCGGCCGACTCTCCCGAAGTGGGTCGTGGCCTGTCGCTCGAGGGAATCCCCGGGCGCAGCGTGCTGTATCGCTTCCGCTGGCGACCGTTTTCCGCCACCGGCGTTCCGGGTCCGGTCAGCGATACCTACGCGGTTCTGGTCGACCGTACCGCGTCGGGGGGCGATGGAGTCGTGCCCCAGGGCGTGAATCCTGGGGGGCTCCGGGTATCCGGCGTCCCCGAGTCCGGGGTCAGCGCCAAGCCTGTCACCCTAGAAGCAGACGCCCCGAAGGGAACGCTCCACTACGAATTGAGTGAGGGGGTGGCTCTTCCCCGGGCTGTGACCTCGTCGTCGCCTGTTTGGACCAACCCCCTCGTCCTCGATGGGGGTGCGGGGATCGACCGATCCTATGTTGTCACCCTCCGGGCGTTCGGAGACGATGGGTTTCCCACCTCCGAGGAGGTCCGGTTTCCCATTCGGGTCGACCGGTGCCCACCCCTGGGCCCGGCCTTTGAGGTCAAAGCCGACAGCCACCGTCCCGAGGCAACCCTATCCCCGTCGGGATCTGCGACGACCCCCGACGAGGTGCTCCATTATCGCTGGATTTGGACCACGTTCCCCACAGGCGCCGGTGAGAGTGAGTGGAAGGTCCCGGGCCCCGAGGAACCCCGGTTTTCAGCCCCCGAAGGGAAGCTGACCAATCTAAGAGTCCAAGCCTACCTTCAGGATGAGGCCGGAAACCAGGGGCCCACCGTGGAGAAGTCCCTCCTCATCGACCAGAACGTCGTCTATTTGGCCCCCCAAGCCAGCGGAGATGGCACCCGGCTCCNCCCCCTGGGCAAGGTTTCCGACGCCATTAGTTTGGCGAGGAAGGAAGGCAAGTCCTTCCTTCTGGCGGCCAAGGGTGTCTACGCCGTCGCTCAAACCTTGGACCTCGAAGGACTCCAGGTCTTGGGGGGCCTAGCNCCCGATCAGTGGGAGTCCGGGAACCGGGGCCGCTCCCTCTGGACGGCGACAGCTCCCTTTGCCGGCAAGACGTTCCTCGAGTCGGGGGACCGGGCTTGGAGCCTCGAAAACGTCGATTTGGCCACGGGGTCCGTGCGCCTGGACCGGGTGGTGGCGGTCCAAGGCGCTCGGGTGTCGATCCGAAACTCTTCCTGGACGTGGTCGGGAGCCCAGAAGGGGTGGGACCAGGAGGGCGGGACCGTCGAGGGTACGGGCATCGCGGCGACGTATGGGGCCGAACCGGGGGGTACGTTTCTCGACCTCCGGTCCGTTGAAACCACCCTCCGCGGGTTCACCTTGGATGCCAGTGGCAACCAAAATGGCCTTTTGGTTTCTCTCAACAACACCCAGGGACTGTTTCAAGATGTCACCGTGGTGTCGAAGAAGGCCTTGGGCTTCGATGGCGTGTGGTCGGCCGTCGGAAGCCATCTCACCTTCGACAGAGTGAGAATCCTGGCGGGGGACGGGGCGAATCGGTCCACAGGGNTTGTCTTCAAGCAGACCGAGGCCGAATTGTTCAACGCCGACATCTCCCTCTATGGGTCCTCGGCCAACACCGGTTTTCAGGCCTCAGGGGGCAAGTTGGAGTGGCAAAAGACCAACGTCAGCTTGTTGAGGGGGAGCGAATTCAACAACGCCGTGGTCCTCGACCACGCCCTGGCCACGCTACGCGCCTTCCAAGTGAAGATTGCCACCGGGGGGTACCAGACGGGTTTCACGGTCGATGGTGGGACCTTGACGTTGGGTTCGGGAATGGTTCAGGTTGCCGGCGGAGGCCAGCAGGCCTGGGGAGCCCAGTTCTTGTCTCCGTGTCTGGTCTCCATCGAAGACGTCCATTGGATTCTGGGGACCAGGACACCGGGCGATGTCTGGAGCTTGTCCAAACCGTGGCTGGAGGGGTCGTCCACCCGGGGCTCGGTGGCCACCGGCTGGTGACCATGGCAGAGCCTCATCCAGGCTTTGCCAGGGACAGGTCAGGCCTTGTTGAAAAGCTTTTCACCCTCGATGAGGATGGGGAGCACTTCGTTCTTCTTGGCGTTGGTCAACCGGCTGACAAAGTCTCCCTCCCGGAGGATTTGATTCAGCTTGGCCATGACCCGAAGGTGAACCACTTCGCTATCGGAAACCAGCAAAAAGAACAGGTGGGTATGCTTGCCGTCCATGGACTCGTAGTCGGTGCCCGACTTGCAGATCCCGACCACCATCCGGGGTCCACCCCCTGGATTTTCCTTGGGATGTCGCAGGTGAGGAATCGCCACGCCCCGGCCAATGCCTGTGGTGACCATTTTCTCTCTGGTTAACAATTTCCTGAGAAAATCGTCGGCGTCTTCGATGACTTCTTGTTCGACCAACGGAGTGATGAGTTGGGTCAGGATCTCTTTTTTGGACCCGGGCTTGACGTCGTCCAAGATCAGGTCCTCGGAGGTCAACCGGGTAAAGGGAATCAACCCCTCGGGATTTTCTAGAATCTTGGCCAAGTCGTTCTGGGGCACCACGTTCATCCGACTGATGAGCCAGTCGTCAATCATGGATTTCATAAAGCGCCACTGACTGGCGACCTTCGTACAAGGGATCTCGCCCCGGGTGATCATCCGGGAGACGGTCTTCTCGGCGATCTTGAGGTAGGCGGCCACCTCGGAAAGGGTCATGATTTCACTGTCAACGGAGTCACTCATGAGCGCACCTCGATGTCTATTATAGTCCAAAGGTTTCTGTTGTCAACCTGCGTAGGGTGGGCTCTGACCGTCGCTGAACCTCGACATGAGCGTCCTTCATGACCTCTCCATCGAAGAGAAAACGNCCCGACACGGTGCCACCGGCTAACAGCGGCCGTAACCAAAGGAAGTCGTCGGACCACATGGCTTCCCAGGGCAAGGCCCCCTCGGGGCACCAGAAGGGGTCGGCTTCGTCGCAGGGGGTCAACTCACCTCGCCAGCCCTGGGCGAGGAACACGCGACATTCCAAAGCGTACCCGGACGTGAACTGAAAGCACAGATGACCTCGGTTCTGCAGGTGGAGGGGCGTCAGCCCGGTCTCCTCGCGGGTTTCGCGAAGGGCCGCCGCCTCCCAGGTTTCTGCGGCCTCGACCCGACCCCCGGGAGCGGTCACTTTTCCCGCGCCAAGGCCCCGCTTCTTGTGGATCAAAAGAAGGTTTCCTTCCTCTTTCAGGAACAGAAGGACGGCTTTCTCGGTGGGAACCCAACCCTGCCAATCCACTACTTCCATCGCTTCAGTTCCAGGACCGGGTGAGGTTCCGCCCCCGGAGCCCATTGAAAGATCTCTGTGTCGAAGATGGTCTCCCTGGTCCACCCCAGCTTTCCGCCCGAAGGGAGGGTGGTTCGAAACTCAGAGACCGGATGGAAGACGAAGGTTTTCAGGGTTTTTCCGAGAGAATCTTTCCAGTCAAGTTCCAATTCCAAGTCTTGGAACGGTTTGAGTCCCGTATTTTCCAGTTCTAAGGACAGGGAGGCCACGGCGGAAGCGAAGCGATTCATCCAATGGAGGTCATTGACCCATACCTTCAGACCGTACCCTTCGGTCAGAGAATCGATGCCCGCCAGGGGAAGCGCCTCCCGGACCCCGGGCTTCGCCTCTTTGGCCTGGATGCGGGTGGTCACCACCTGGAACGACGCCACCCTGTCATACCAGGGCCAGGCGTCAAACTGCTCGAAGACGGCAACCCCTTGGCCAGGGTCTACCTCGCCGGCATTCGATCCGTGGAACACGACATCCCGGGTGGCCAAGGCCTGTCCTTGGGCGTCGAGGACCCTCACCGTGCCTTCCCACACCCCCACCTTATGGTCGGGGAACGTTACCCAAGCCGAAAGTTCGGCCACGGTGGCGTCGGGGAAGATCAACATGCGACTCTGAACGACCTGAATATTCGTCTTGACGCCTTGGGTATCGAAGGAGACTTCGAGGCCCCGGGGGCCCTGGATCGGGTTTGGGGAATGGCCCCAGCCCAGGGAAGGACCCCACTGGATGGCTACCCAAACTCCGAGGGCCAACGCCACCACCAACACGACCCCGGGGAGGAACCACCGGGGTACCCGGGGAGATCGCTTTTTTCCCCGACGCCGATCCAGGAGGGTGTAAAACCCCTCGGCTTCCACCCCCGTCCACCCACCGGACCGGAGGGTTGTCGCCACTTCCTGGGCCCAATGGGAGTCCCGGGGCCAGAGGAGGACCGCCGACCGGGCCTCTTCTAAGGCGTCCCGGGGCTCCTGATCGGCCACCGCTTCCAGGGCTCGTTCCAGGTGGCCCCGGGCGATCTTCCGTAGGTGTTCAAAGTCGTCCTGGGTGAGGTCTTCGGTGGCGGCATCCCACTCTTGCAACGAGGGAATCCGCTCCAGGGCCAGTTCCTGCAGTTGCCGCGAGCAGGCCCGAAGGCGTTCCACCTTCGTTTTTTTTTCCGACAAAATGGGAATTTCTTTCTCCACGGATATAGGTTACCATTGTTCTATAGCCACAGACAAGGAAGCCACTGTTGGGAGGCGGATCGGGATTGGACTTACTGATTGTGTACTCTGAAGCCAAAAAAGGTGAATTGCTGTCGTTGGCTTCTCTTCTCCATGAAAAATCCATCCGCTTTCAGCCTTGGGCTCTGCCCAGGCGTTGGGGACTCCAGGACTCCGAGGATCTGGTCCATTCCCTGAAGGACAACACCCACTGGTTGTTCCTGTTGTCCGAGGGTGACCGGGCGANCCCCGCCTATCTGTTCGCCATTGGCTACTGTGTTGCGGTCCACGAGCGCTGTTACGTGTTGGATCCTGAGGGCGAACTCATTCCCGCAGGATGGCGGTCGCTTTTGAATGTTTGCACCGACTTTACATCGCTGGTTCAACAACTGGAAACCGAAGAAGTCCGCTGGGGTAAGTTCCTGATGAGGCTCGAAGCCAAGGGGCTTTTGGTCGAGCGGGGTCTGGAAGTTTCTAACACAGCGTTTCTCGAAGCCATCCAGGGGGGCGACNCCCCCGCCTGTGAGCTGTTTCTAAAGGCCGGGTTCTCCCCGGACACGGTGGACAAAAAAGGGGTGAACCTCGTGTGTCTGGCCGTTCGATCGGGTCATTTGTCCATCCTCAAATTGCTCCTCGACGCCGGTGCCGATCCCAATTTGATCAGCCGGGACCGGGGCAATACCCCCTTGATGGATGCGGCGGCGGACGGGCTGCTGGAGGCGGTTCAGGCGTTGATTGCCCGGGGTGCCAGTCTGGCAGGCGTGAGTCGAAACGGCCAGAACGCCCTAGTCCTGGCCATTGGAAAGGGGGCTCAGGATGTGGCCAATGTGTTGCTCGAAGCCGGGGCGGATCCCTTCGAGGCCGACAAGCTCGGGATGAATGCCTGCCAGTACGCTCAGCTTTTGGGCCGCAAGGATTTTCTAGCCCAGGTGGCCCTTCGGTTTCCAGGAAAAGTCTGAAGCCGGTCCCTGCCACAGGGGAGTTCACTGGACTTTCTGGTTGGTCTCCATCTTGTTCCTGAGGTCTAGGGCTTTTTGCGCCGTATCCCGCAATTCCTTCGCGGGTAAGAAGGCAGGAAGGATCTCGAGGGCTTGATCCCACTTGACGATGGCTTCTTCGAGGTTCCCCTTGGCGTAATCGTCGAGGCCGGAGAGATACAACTCCCTGGCTTTGTCCTCGGCCTCTTGGCGACCAAGGTCTCCCAAGGTCAGTTTGACCTCGACGGCTAAGCGGTCCGGAATGGCCAGGGTCGTCATCAGGTCTACGGTATAACTCACGTTGATGGTCAACTGTTCCATGTCAATGGTCGTCCCTGCCGTGAACCGGGGCAACCCTGGCTCAATGTCGAGACCTGCTTGCATGGCCCAGAAACTCGTCAGTGCCAGGTTCATGCCCGTGGCAACCCAGGCCGTTTCCGAAAGAGGACCCAGGGACCAATGGCTGCCCAGGTAGGAAAAGTCAAAGGGTCCGGTGAGGTTAATGGGGAAGTTGAAATCCATGGACACCGTCAACGGGCGGATGGGAGAGTACGCCGTTCCCAACACAAACACTGTGGGAAGAGGGTCCCCCATCACCGGCGGTCCGAGGTTCTTAATGACCGCAGAAAAGGCCAAATTCCTCTCGTGGGACGGATAGAACTTCAAGAAGTTGACCTTCGTGATGGCCCCAAAGTCGGCCATGAGCCCCAGGGCGGATTGATTTTGGGCTATGGTATCGGGGACCGACCGCTCGGCCAACTTGAGGTTGGCTCCCAGGGTAATCCCTTGAAAATAGTAGTTCCCGAGAAAGGTATAGGAAACATTTGCCGTGCCGATAAATTCAGAGTAGTAGCCGGTAGCGTAGCTCTGGGACCACGAATTGATGTAGCGCTCGCCCCAATTGTTGATCGCCGAAAAAGGGATGTACAGGAGTTTGCCGCCAAATCCTAGTCCCAGGTCGCCTTCCCGAATGGTGAACACGGCGGTTTCGAGGCGGGAATCCCCGATCCAATCGTTGTGGTAAACGGAAAGCTCGGTTTCTTTCAGCAAGGCGCTACCGGCAGGGTTCGCTTCGAGGTACCCAGAATCCTTGAGGACGGCCGAATAGGCCGTTCCCATGGCCTGGTACATGCCCCCCGGAGGGATGACCAGGGTCAGAAACGCGGACTCACCGGCGTTGGCATCGATTCCCGCAGACTGGCTGAGGGCCGCGTACCAGTCTTCCAGTCCCTGGGACCAAACAGTGAGGCAGGATTGGATCAGGAAAAGGGCCACCAGGAATCTTTTCATTGCGTAGCCATTATAATACCATAGTCTGGTGCCCGTCTGAAGAGGGGGGGTAAATTTCTGAGCGGAGGGGTCTACTGAGTCGAAGTTTGGTTCTGGGGCTGGTTCTGGTTTGGTTTCTTCTCGGAGGGGCTTTGGTGGCCAACGGTGTTCAAGAGAACCGGATTGCCAAAGCAAAGGAACTCATTGCCCAAAAAGACTATAACGACGCCATTCTGATCCTGACCCAGGTGGTCCGGCAAGAGCCGGATCGACAAGACGAAGCCCAGGAACTGATCTCGGAAATTGTCCGCCAGCGGAACCTGTACAACGACGACTACGAGAACCTTATCAAGCTCCTTTACGATCAAAAAGACGAAGCGACGGCCCTCAAAGTCATCGCTCAATTGGAAAACTTAGACAAGAATCCTAACAAGCAAACCCAGGAAGATATTCGGCAGGCCAAGCGGACGGCTCGGCTCGTGGCCAACAACAAGCGGTACCAAGATATTATGAACCGAGCCCTGGCGTTCCTGGACCGAAAGGACTATGCCGGGGCCGTTCAGGTGTACCTCGAAGGCCAGGACCTGGCCAAGGATATGTTCGTCGAAGCGAATTACGGAAATGTCGTCGCGGATCTGGTCGATCGGTCCTGGGCTGACCTTCGGGGGGNCTCCTCGCAGTTCGTCCAAGCCGAAGCGAAGCTGCAAGACTTGCCCACCCGAGGTGCCACCCTGGTGACCTCGGAATCGACGTCGACGGCTCTCGACCAGGCCTTGAACTCGATGAAAGACCTGGCGGTTTGGCGGCAGAAGGCCTGGAACGACAGCCACTTGTTTCAAACTCAAAATGAGTTGATTGGGAAGAGCGGACAGCAACAGGATTTCTTCCTGAGCTACTCTTACTTGATCGTCCACGGGCGCCCCGACGCGAAACGTCCCGAGGGCATTCTCGGAGCCGTGGACCGCTTTTGGGATGACGTGATGCAACCCTGGACGGACCAGATTCGGTCCGGGGTCGACGCCCGGTACAACCAGGCGAAGGTGGCCTTCGACCAAGGCCGGTTCGCCGATGCGGGTGAGGCCTTCCGGGGATTGAGGGTCCGAGCCCGCCATGGGCTCGACGCCGTGACGCTGTGGAACCGGCTGATGAGCGTCGATGAAGCGGGGACCATCGATCCCCAGGTGAGGGCCCGGATGGCCACCATCGTTCCCCTGGGTGTCTGGCTCGATCACCGGCTTNCCCTCGCCATCCAGGGCGAGGCGGCCTCCGTTTCCCTGCCCAAGACGCTCACGGTCCTGGGCCAAACCACAGCGGATCGTCCCACCCTCGAAGCCACCAGGGCTGACTTGAGGACCGAAGTCCTTTCGTTTACCGCCTTCGGTCAACGGGTGGGGCAGTGGGGAACCCAGACCCGGAGCCTAGAAACTGCCGGTTATACCACGATGGACCAAGCGCCTTTCTCGGCGGAGTGGGAGGCAACCTGGCGGGATCTCCGGGGAAAAGCCCTGCAACAAGAGGCTGAAATCGTCGACCGTCGGGGAAGCCTGGACTATGGACTTCTGGATGGACGATTTCAAGCCATCGAGACGACCTTGAACACGGCCCGGGACCAGACCGAAGGCGCGGTCAAATACTCCCTCCAAGCTGCCCAGAAATTGGAACCCCTTCGTCCCCTTCAGGATGCCCTCGCCCGGGACGTGGTCCGCTTCATCGCCCTGTACGACGGTGAGCCTGCCGAGGTCAAAACCCCTCCCGTGGTCCGTTGGGTGGCCCGGGGCCAGGACCTGCTGGCCCGGATCACCGCCTCCCAGGCGGCCCAGACCCAATTGCTGGCCCTGGCGGAGTCGAATTATCAACAAAGTCAAAACTTGAAGAAACAGGGACAGGATCAACTCCCCCAAATTGCCGCTTCGGTGAGTGCCGAGAACTTTGCCCAGGCCCGGACGTTGCTCAACAAGGTTTCGACGAGTTACTCCCAGTCGTTGGCCTTGCAAGAGGATGCCGCCTTCCGGTCCGAGTCCGACGCGCAGATCAAAGCCCTTTCGGACCAGATCCTGAAGGCTGAAAATGAAGTGGTCGTCCGGGACGTCCGAAAGCTGATCACCGACGGGAGCCAAGCCTACCTGGCTCAGCTTTTTACCCAGGCGGAACAATTGCTGACCAGGGCCCGGGCCCGGTGGGCTACGACCAACACCGAACCCAACGCCGAAGTGGAATACTGGGCGACGCTGGCCAGCTATGCCTTGTCGGTGACCACCGGACGAGAGCTGTCACCCATCGATCCCCTCTACAACGAAGTGCAACAACTGCTCAATTTCGCCCGCCAGAACTACAACGAAGGCAAGGCGGCCCTGGACGCTGGGCAGAAGGAATCGGGCTTGGCTTCTATGAAGCAGGCCCGGGATATCCTCACCAAGATCCTCGTGCCGTTTCCCCTGAACCAAGAAGCGCGGTTGCTGAACCTCGAGATTCTCAAGGCTTCAGACCCTGACAACTTCCCAAAACTTTTCCAGGAAACCTTCGATGCGGCGGTCACCCGGATGAGTACCGATGCGACCGGTGCGTACAACGACCTGCTGGACCTCGACAAGATCCAGCCGAATTTCCCGGGAATGGCCCCGGCGATCAAGCAGGTTCGGATCAAGTTAAACCTCGACCGGCCCCCCATTGACCCCAAGGCGGTGGCCCAGTCGAAGGCCTTGGTTGCCGAAGCGACGCGCTTGGTGGCCGGGGGCACCCTCACCCAAGTCACCGCCGCCCAAGGTCAGGTGCGTCAGGCCCTCCAGTTGGATCCCACGAACGCGGAAGCCCAGAGCCTCTCGGACCGGATCAGCCTGATTCTGAAACCCACGGTGGTCACGTTCACCCCGACCATGGTGGGGGAGTTTAACGCCATCCTTGACCTGGTGCGGACCCAGAAAACCTTGGATGCCCTTTCCCAGTTGACCGCTTTCAAGGATAAATATCCTGGGGTCGGGGGGAATGAGCAGGTGGNGAAGTTAAGCAATCAGCTCAAGAGCCTCAACCGGGTGGAAGGACAGTGAGGTTGGTCCGGAAGCTCCTTTTCCTCGTCTGCCTCCTGGTGGGGTTTGAGACCCTGGGGGCTGACCCGACGTACTTCTGGGACGAACCGGAGTATCTGGTCCGTCAAGGGGCTCGGTTTCCCCAGGCCGTCGACAACGGTAGGACGGCCGTGGCCTTGTGGCAAGAGCGAAAGTCGGCGGCGGGTTGGCCTCAGACCTTTTTGAGTGTCATGGTTCGAAACCAGAAGGACCTCCAGTGGACAACCCGCCGGAATGTTCTGGGCCCGTTTCCTTTGGTGGGCACCGAGGCTCAAATCTATTCGGCGGTCTTGACCCCGAAAGGAACCCTGTGGGTCGCCGTCCTGGGCCAGGAAGACCAGGTTCTCATCTACCGCTCCGACGACGGCGCCGCGACGTTCCAGGAACAGGGACGGTTAACCGCGAAAGGCAACCTGGTGGTCCCCCGGTTGTTCTTGGTCCAAGACGAGGACCCCCTCCTGGTGGTCAACCAGGCGGATGCGAGTTCTTTCCGGATTTTTGAAAGTCGTCCCGTGGGGGGGCGGTGGACAGACCTCGAAGTGGTCACGGCGGAACCCCAGCAACGTCAGAGCTTTCAGCCTTGGATTGTGCGGTCGGGCAACCGACTCACCATGGTATACCAGACCCTTTTTACGGGTCAGCGGATCACCTACCAGATCTTCCGGAAAGATTCGGTGGACGGGGGCGTCACCTGGTCTGCCCCGGTGAGGCTCTCGGATTTCGCGGACGAGTTGGGGGATAACCCGGATCTCGTGGACAACCAACGGCCCGGGGCGATTTGGTACCACAATCGGCTCTTCGTGGTCTGGGAACGGCGTACCGGACAAACCCAGTCCCTGATCGAGATGGTGAGCTACNCCCCCGACGGTCGCCGCCTCGATCACCAAGCCTTGACGGCCCCGACGTTCACAGCCAGGAATCCCATTTTCTACACGTTTCAAGATCGGCTCCGCCTGGCCTGGTTTGACAACCGCAACGAGACCTACAGCCTTTTCCTGTCTGCCTGGGACCCCGTCCTCGGTTGGGATACCCCCGAGCGCCTCACCGATGAGACGGGCAACAGTGTCTTCGGACAACCCGCCCACCTGGGCGAGGACCTGTATTTCTTCTGGCAAAACAACTTTGGAGAAAATACCGGTGTCGAGTATCTCAAGCCATTGCGCCACGTGGATCCTCCGACCCTGAGGGCCGTGGACTTCAGGCCCGGGATCAAGACCAACAAGCAACGGTTCACCGTCGAGGTGCAGTTCCCCAAGGATCTGTCGGGGATTCGTGGATTCGTCACCGTCTTGACCCAGGATCCCACGGTCGAGCCCTTCCATGGCCCGGCGATGATTCCCAAGGATCACCTCTTTCGGGCCGACGCCCCCCACGAGGGGTTGTGGTACCTGGCCGTCGAGGTCTTGGATTATGCGGGAAACTGGTCGGTGGCCGCCCGAATTCCCTATGACTTCAAAACAACGCCCCCGGGACCGGTGAACTTTGACCGCCCGGCCACCGATGCCTACGGCTATCTTACGAGCAATACGTTCCAACTCGGCTGGCATCCCTCGACCCCCGATGCGGTGGCCTATTCGTGGCAGATGCGTCGGGNGGGNGACGCGTTGACGCCCCACCTGCTGGCATCCCTCCAGAACCCCGAGCCGCCCGGGTCCCCCACTGGCACCGATGCCTTCGCCAGCGCCACCAACGTCGACGACGGACTATGGGCCCTCGCGGTGGCCGCCTTCGACGAAGCAGGGAACCGGGGACCGGTGAGTACCCAGTACTTTCGTCTGAACAAGTTTGTTCCTTACACCGTGATCGACTCGGTCGACACCCAACAGGATGTTTTCGGACGGGTTCAGATTGCCATCCACGGCCGTGGGTTCACCGCAGGGGGAGCCCTTACCCACGTCTACATCGATAAGAAGGGGCAACCTCCCTACGATTACGACGTGACGGCCGAACGGTTCCATCTCGCCTCGGACCGGCTGGNGGATGGAATCAACCTCGAAGGCCTGGCCGAAGGGGTGTACCGGGTCGGTGTCGGACNCCCCCAGCGGGGCACGGTCTTTACAGGGTTAATCCTCAAAGTGGAACCCTCGGGGGTCGTGAAGATCGGGGACTTCCGAAACCTCGACCAGACGACCTGGGAGTTCTTCCGAGGGGNGTCGCTGTTCTTCTCGGTCCATGCGGTCTACTTCTGGATTGTCATGGTGTTCCTCGGTCTGACCGCGGGAGCCTCCGCCCGGCTTCTCACCAAGACCTGGGCGGAGCGGTGGCGAATCGACCAACAGACCCATCGCTGGGTTGCCGATAAAGATTACAAGTGGGCCCGTCGGGCCGGGAGTTCTGCCATGAAGACCAAGGGGTTGAGCCTCACTTTCAAATTTGCTGTGTCCATCCTCGGCCTGATGTCAGCGGTGATCCTGATGCTCTCTCTGACCCTGGGGTTCTTCATCACGGAAAACTCCCAACTGACCTTGGGGACAGCCCTGCAACAGAGGACCCAGGTTTTGCTGGAAAGTTTGGCCACCGGCGCCCGAACCTACCTTCCTGCGGACAACATCTCCGAATTGGGCAACTTGCCCCCCCAAATCGCCGCCATGGAGGGGGACGCTCTTTATGCCACCATCNCCGGACCGAGCCGGGAAAAAAAGGCGGGATTGTCCTATGTGTACGCTTCCAATGACCCCGATCTCAGGAAAAAGACCGACACAGACACCCTCATCCCTGGGGTGACCCGGCTCAAGGATGACATCGAGCCCCTGTGGGAGGCGATGCAGAAGGACCTCAATCGGCAAGCGGCAGCGGCCGTCGGGGATGCCGCCCACCAGATCGACCAGTTGTCCCGGGAAGCCTTGCCGTTGGCCATCAAAACCGATGCGGCCTCCCGGGCCCAGGTCCAAGCCTACGACGAGCAAATTTCGGCTTTGAAGCGGCAGGTCATCAACAAGTTAGCGGAAATCGGGGGCAAGGCCCGGTCCTTGCCTGCCTTTGATACAAAAAACCTGCTGTCCTCGTCCCAGAAAAAGTACCTCTTCTACCAGCCGTTCCTGTACCTCGTCAACGGCGATCCCACGTACGTCCGGGGCCTCATCCGGATTGAGGTGTCCTCGGAAAAGATCGAGAAGCAAATATCGGCCAGCCGGGACCAACTCATTGAGGTGACCGCCATCGTGGCCCTGGTCGCCCTGGCCTTGGGGTTGGTCGGGGCGTTCATTCTCTCGGCGTTGACGATCAATCCGATTCGCCAGCTGGTCACGGGGGTCGAGAAGATCCGCGACACCGATGACAAGTCGTCCCTATCGGACCACGTGATCGACATCCAAACCCGGGATGAGCTGCAAGACCTGGCGGCCACCGTGAACCAAATGACCCGAGGCCTCGTGGACGGAGCCAACAAGACCCAGGACCTCACCAAAGGAAAGGTGGAACAGAAGACCTTGTTCATCCCGCTGGATAAGGATCAAGAAGCCGAGACCAAACTCACCACCTTCCATCGGGACCTCGACGACATCGAAGTTTTTGCGTACTACGAAGGGGCCAAACTCGTTTCCGGTGACCTCTACGAGTTTCGCCAACTCGATACGCAGAATGGAAAAAACCCCCATTCGCCCTGGTATGGGATCATGAAGGGCGACGTCTCGGGCAAAGGAGTCGAAGCGGGGATGATCATGGCCATCGCGGCCATGTTTGTCACCACCTTCTTCCGACGATGGACGGTGGCCAAGGACGGCAAGGATACGAAGGTCCAGGCCCTCCTCTACCAAATCAACGACACCATAGAGCCCATCCTCGCCGAAGCGGGTCGAGGGCTGTTTGTGGCTCTGAACGTGGGAATCCTCAACGCGAAGACGGGGAGTCTGCGCTTTAGTCAGGCTGGAGACAACCTCTTGCACATCTGGCGAGGGCGGACTCAGGAATTTGAATCGGTGGACTTGAAGAAGACCGTGTCCGTCGGGGCCATGCCGTCCGAGGACCATGGGATACGCTACGAGAACCGCGATCTGGTCGTCGGGTCTGGGGATACGTTGTTGTATTTCACGGACGGTATTGAGGAGAGTCAGAGTGCGTTCCGGAACGAGAAGTGGGNGCCCGTGGCGTATTTTGATCCGGCAGACCCCTCGACGCTGACCTTCCCTGGGAATCGGAAACAAGTCCCGGTCTTTGAGGGTGGGCCGCTCCGGGATATCCAAGCCATCGATACCGAGGATTTCGGCCCGGAGCGGATTGAAGCCGTGATCACAGCGTACTTCCGCAGGGAAGTCTATGAATTGAAGAAGCGAAATTGGGCCCACCCGGAATTGTCCTACCACTTCGACTTCAGCCGATCCGATGGCTCCGCGGCCCAACTGGTGACGGCGCTGATTTCTCTCGACCGGATCTTTCGCTTAGTTCCTGATCCCAAGGCCACCGCAGACGACTATGTGGACCTGGACCTCGTCCAGGACCGGTTCCTCCGGGAGTGCTTCGTGGAGTTTGACCAGTACTTCAAGGATGGGTTCAAGACCGAAGAACAAGGGGAGCGAGGGAAGGACATCGTCGACGCCGAGGGTTTCAAACTCAAAGGAGCCAAGAGAGTCCCCCTTTGGGAGAGGGGCGACGCCGCCCAGGGCGACACGGTGGACGAGGAAGGCTACAAGTTGGTCGACGGAGACCGCGTTCCCCTGTGGGAACGGGCCGACCCCAAGAAGAAAGAGCCCGCCGACCCCGAAGGGTTTCGGTTGGTCGGGGGTAAACGGGTGCCCGCCTTCGAGCGAGGCGACCCGTCCAAGGGCGATGTGGTGGATCCCGAGGGGTACCGACTGGTGGGGGGCAAGCGGATCTTAAAGAACCCCGGGTTCATCCGCTATACCCACCTCAAAGAAGACCACCAGTTCGACGATTTGACCCTGCTGGCCATTCGACGAAAATGATTCGACGCATCCTCTTGGGTTTCGGACTCCTCGGTGTGGTCCTGGCTTCGGGGGCCCAGGCCGATTCGGCGTTCTGGCTCCGCAACACCGACGCCGGCGCCCTGTTTGTCTATTGGACGGTCCCGGCCGGGTCCATGGGTCCCGGGACCTCCTGGCTGGCGGGGCTTCCGCTCGCCCCGGGGGGGAGGCATGACGTGGTGTCGGGAGAACGAGTCCGAGTGACCCTTCCTGGGAGCCACGTCCTCGTGGGCGTGTTCATCCCTCTCGATTCCGGGGTCACGGCCCTCACGCCGGTCTCGGGCGGCGAGTTGCTTCCGTCCGAGGTTCCGTCCCAAGGGACCGTTCAGTTGGATCGCCCGGGATTTGCCGCCTTCAACCGAGGTCGGTCGTTGGATGCACGGCTCCAGGCCTGGGGGCTCGAGGTGCCCCAGATGCGCCTGGGGTCCCCGGAACCGTGGTCGAGCCTTCACCCCTTGTTCCTTTGGGGATCTTCCTTTCGGCCGGCCGGTCATCCTTGGCCCCCGGGGTGGCCTCAGGTCAAAACCCTTCAAGCCGTGGACCGCGAGGGGGCCCTCTGGGTTCGGCTCACCACCGAAGGTCCCGGGTTCCCGGTCACCGAACCGATCGCATTGGCCCTGCGACGGTCCAGGGCCCTGTGGTCGATTCCTCTCACCGGGAAGCCGGGGATCGTTTGGAGTTGGGAGGACGGTCNCCCTCCGCTCCCTGTGGGCTGGTCGGTCTCGTCTCCCCAAGATTACCAGGCACGGATCCCTTGGGACCGGCTTCCCGAAGGGACTCGGGACGCCTGGGAAGCCGGGCCTTGGGTCTGGTCCCTGGTGGTCACCCAGGGAGACAGCACCATGACCTGGGACCTGGGACAAACCTCGCTGGGAGAGTGGCCATGAGGACGTCGTTTACGTGCGATGCCTGCGGCACCGAGGTGTCCCTCCACGCTCCCCGATGCCCGGGCTGCGGCCGAGTTTTTGAGGCCGTTCGCTGCCCCCGGTGTCGGTACCAAGGGTCCCCCGGAGCCTTCTCCGACGGCTGTCCCCGGTGTGGCTACCTGTCGTCCCCCGGCGAGGAGCCCAGGAATCACCGATCGCTGTTCCCTATCCTCATGGGGGTGCTGTTAGTCTGTCTCTCGGTGGTGGCCCTCATCGCATGGGTCTTGAGGGCCTCCTAGTGTTTGCCGATGAAGTATCCAAGGGGAGGCGTGTGTGAGACGATGCCTTTGGTTGCTGGTCCTGGCGTTCTCGGCTTCGTGGGTCTCGGCCCAGNCCCCGCCAGCCGCCGGTTTTGACGTATTTCATCTCGGCATGAGCTTGGCCGACCTCAAAGCTGCCCTGAAAAATAACGGTTACTTCGTGTATTCCGGGGACCCGGACGTCACGATGCTCGCCCGGCCCAACACCAATTTGATTGATGTACCCGGAATCACCTACTTCTCCCGGGGGGTCTTCCAGGTGATCGATGGCAAGCTGTACAGCATGGCGTTTGAACTTAACCCCGAACAACTCGACTATTTTTCCCTGTATACGACCTTAACAAAGAAGTACGGCGAACCCACGGCCCTGGATCCCCAGTCCGCCCGGTGGGAGAGCCCAACGGTGCGGCTGTCGTTGGAGAAGCCTTTAACCGTGAAATACCTCGACATGGTGGTCTATCAAAGGCTACAAAAAGAGGGACGGGCCCACGAGGCCTTCCAGAACCTGTCGCGAGATAAGTTTCTGGAGAACTTCTGAGACTGACGGCGAAAGAGGTGGCGATGCGATCCATACGTACGACCGTGATCCGGGCGGCAGGGGTGACCCTGGGGGCGGTGCTGCTGGCGGGACTCCTCGGGGGGTGTTCGGCCCAAGCCCCCAAGACCCGCACCCTCCACGTGGGCAAAGCAGCCTTTCAGACGGAAATCGTGAACACCCCGGCGTCCCGGGAGCACGGCCTCATGGGGCGAACCGATTTGACGGATCAAATGGCCATGTTGTTTGTGTTTCCCGACGAAGGGACGAGGATCTTCTGGATGAAGGACACTCCCACAGCCCTGTCGATCGCCTACATCAGCAAACAGGGCGTGGTCAAAGAAATTCTCGACATGGAACCCTTTAGCCTCGCTCCGGTACCGAGCCGATATTCGGTGCCGTACGCCCTGGAGGTGAAGCAGGGAGCCTTCTCCCGCCGAGGGGTATCCGTGGGGGATACCATCCCGGTGGGGGATTTCACGGGACTTTCGGCAGATCGCTGAACAGATCGAAGGTGGGATCTCCGGGAGGGGGCGTGCTCCCTGGGGCCGGAGGGTTGAGGAGAATCTCGACCCGTCGTTCCATCTTCTCGAGGTCCTTTTCCAGGGCCTGGGCGAGTTTGAACCCTTCCTCGAAGCTGGTCACGGCTTCCGCCAAGGGCGTCTGGGGGGCCCGGACCAGCTGAGTGAGCTGTTCGAGCCGGGCCAGCCGTTCTTCAAAGTTTTTCATGGAGAACCTCCTCAACCTGGACCTGGGTCCGGCCGTCGTGAAATTGCACAGTGAGATGTTGGCCGCTTTCGAGGTGTTGTACCGTGCCGATGGGGGTGCCCCCGGCATCGGTGACCAGGGCAAAACCCCTCTCGAGGACGGCATACGGGTTCAGAGCCTCGAGAGAGGCCCGAGACACCTCAAGCCTCCGTCGAAGGTCGGCCACGCGGTCGACCCAGGCTTGGGTGAGGCCTTCCCGGGCAAAATCGTACCTCTGGTAATACGGTTGCAAGACCCTCTCGAACGACTCCTTGAGTCGGTCGGAGCGATACTCGGAAAGGACCATGCGGGTTCGGTCCAATCGCGAGTTCATGGCGGCTTGCAATTCAAGCTGAAATTGTCTGAGCGTTTCGTCCAGGGCGTTCCAGGGGCGAACCAAGAGTTCGGCCGCCGCGGTTGGGGTGGGGGCCCGGGTATCGGCGGCGAAGTCGGACAGGGGAGAATCGATTTCGTGGCCCACCGCCGAAATGGTGGGGATCGGAGACTCGGCCAACGCCCGGACCACCCGCTCGTCGCTGAACGCCAAGAGATCTTCGACCGAACCGCCGCCTCGGCCGACGACGAGGACGTCCGCGAGGCGCCGCTCACCGACGTATCGCACCATCGAAGCGATCTGGGCGGGGGCTTCGGTGCCCTGGACGGCCACCGGAAAGACCCGGATGGTGGCCCGGAGCCGGGAACCCAGGAAGATCCGGAGCATGTCCTGAACGGCCGCCCCGGTGGGACTGGTGACCAGCCCGATGACCTGGGGAAATTCCGGCACCGGGCGCTTGCGCCCTGGGTCGAAGAGGCCCTCGGCGGCCAGTTGGGCCTTCAGGCGCTCGAGGCGAGCGAGGATGTCGCCGAGGCCCACGGTTTCCAAGGAGCTCACCACCAGTTGGTAGACCCCCTGGGCCTCGTACACCGCCAGGCGACCGGTGACTCTGACCTGCTGTCCTTCGGCCGGAGCCTGTACCCCCCGGGAGGCCCAGGAAAACCAGACGACTTTGACCAGGGCGGATTCGTCTTTCAACGAAAAATACAGGTGCTTCCCGGACGTCGATCGCAACCCCGTGATCTCTCCCTCCACGGTCAGGGCCGGAAAGCCAGTCTCGAGGAACTCCTTGACGGCACCGGTCAATTGGGAAACGGTCAACACACCGTTCGGCGGCAACATGGCGCCATCCTAGCGTTTTTTCTTGCCAAAGACAAGAAATCTCTGGATGATGGGGGTTAATGAAGACGGTTTGTGTGGTCCTCCGATTTCNCCCCGTGGTCGATCCCGACCGCCTCCTTGGGGGGCGGACAGTGGAGCAGTGGGTGACCGGCGCCCTGGAGCAAGCCCTGCCCGGTGTTCCCCGGAAGAGTCTGGGGCCCTTTTCTTCGGTCGCTGAGTTCCTCGCAGGTCTGACAGACGCTGCCGCTGGGTTCGACGAAGTGGTCCTGGTCTCCGGCGATGCTCCGTTCCTCAGGGTGGATCTCCTCCGGGGCCTGGTGGCCCTGCACCGGGAGTATCGGGCGGATTATACCTTTGCCGATGGGTTCCCTGGGGGGCTCGCCCCCGAGGTTCTGAGGCCGTCCCTCCTTCCGGCTCTGGTCCCATGGGCCGACCGGGTGGGCCCTGTCTCTCGGGAAACGGTCTTTCAGCTGCTCTCGGTGGATATCAATCGGTTCGACATTGAAACCTTCCTGAGTCCCCGGGACCTGCGCAGTCGTCGATTGAGCTTCACCGCCGACACCCGGCGGCATCGGTTGTTGCTCGATCGCTACGTCGACGACGTGAACCTTAGCACCGACGATTTCTTGGCCCGGATCGAGGCCACCGGCGACCGGGCCCGGACCTTGCCCGCGACTCTCCACGTCCAAATTACCGATGGTGTTCTCCAGGTCCCCGTATGGTCCCCTCTGACTCAGGTGGTGCCCGATGCCCGGGAGCGCCGGAACGTCCTGTCCCGGGACCGGTGGAATGCCCTCCTGGACCAGGCCGTGGGGTGGGCCGGGGACATTACAGTGCTCCCGTCCTTTTGGGGGGAACCGTCCCTCCATCCCGAGATCGTCGGCTTGCTCACCGATGCGTTGGAAAAGCCAGGGGTCCGGCTTTGCGTCGAGACCTCGGGGCTCGGTTGGTCGTCCGTGGATCTCGGGCCCCTGGAGGGCAAAGCCGGGCTAGATTGGATTGTGGAGCTCGATTCCGACGTCCCAGAGACCTACCGCGCCCTCCGGGGGGACGGATTCGACGAAGCCCATGGGTTCACCCAACGGCTGTTGGCGGCCTTTCCCGGGAAAGTGTGGCCCCAAACCGTGAGGATGTCCGCCAACGAAGGGGAAATGGAAGCTTTCTATCAACGCTGGAAGGCCGAGGCCGGCCAAGTGGTGATCCAGAAGCACAATGACTTTGGGGGGCGCCTCCCTCGGGCCAAGCCGTCGGACCTTTCACCGTGGAAACGCTACCCCTGTTGGCACCTGGCCCGGGACCTGGCCATTTTCTTGGACGGCACGGTGGTCGTCTGCCGGGATGACTTCTCCCGGTCTCAACCCTTGGGTAACCTGTGGACCGACGGTTTTGCAACCGTATGGGACCGGGGGGCTCGGCTGTTTGCCCGGCACCTGGTGGGGGATTGGCCCGAGGTCTGCAAGAACTGCGATGAGTGGTACACCTTCCATTTCTGAGACCTACGCTGTGTATAGTCGTCGTCACCCGGGGGGCCCCGACCGGGGCGGCCTCCCGATTTCTCTCGTCCTCTTGTCCCGGGGGACGTGGTTATTCCGACCCGAGGTGGTCGTCGGCTACCACAGCTTTGGCTTTCAGGAAATCCTTCTGGTGGAGGAAGGGCCGCCTCGGTACGACGTCGAGGCCTTGTTGGCCCAGGTTCCCGAGTTACGGCTCCTGGTTCCTTTGACGCCGTCGAGCCCAGGGATGAAGATCAACCAAGCCGCCCGGGAGGTCTGGGGTGACAAGTTCCTCGTCCTGTGGGATGACCAGACCCTGCCGGAGGTTGGGTTGCCCACCCGGGTGCTCCGGGTCTGGCTCGACTCCCCCTCGGTGGCGGTGGCCCCGGAGCGGCGGGATTCCCAAGGAAGGCTGCTCCCCTCGGTCATGGTCCCGGGGTTAGAGAAGGATCGACTCAAGATCCTTTCCTTGGGGACCGACCTGGATAGCGTGGAGTCCCTGTTTCCCGCCGACTACGTAGCGCTATACGACCGCAAGCGATTCCTGTTGACCGGGGGCTTTGATGCGTCCCTGGGGAACCCCTTTTGGCAGAAGGTGGATTGGGGCCTCCGGGCCCGGCTCTGGGGCGAGTCCATCCAAGTGGAGCGGGGCTTCCGGGTCGATTACCTGGCCGAGCCCCCCCTCGAAGACCAAACCCCCGATCGCTCCTACCCTCGGTTCTTCCTCAGGAACCTGGCCGTCCGGCATGTCGGTGACCATGGCGTGTTGCCCTTTTCCCGGCTTTGGGCCCACCTGAGGCGGTCCGGTCAACCCTGGGCATCGAGCCTCCTGGGGTTCCTCGGGGAGAAGGCCTGGGTCGACACCCACCGGTACCGGTTCCAGACCGATGCCCGGTTGCTGACCGAACTGTGGGGGACACCATGACTTCCGTCTTTCTTCAGGTCAGACTCGACTCGTCCCGATTGCCTCGGAAGGCGCTCGCCCTTCTGGGGGGGCGGACGGTCACCGAACGGTGCCTGGAAGCGCTGTCGAAGGTTGCGTGTGACCGATTCGTGCTGGTCACCGAACCGGAGAGTGCTTCGGGGTTGGAACCCCTGGCCGCCGCAGCGGGCTGGGACCTTTTCGTGGGGAGCAAGGAAAATGTCCTCGATCGGTTCGTCCAGGCGGCCCGGGCGACCCAGACCCAGCTCATCGTCCGGGCCACGGGGGACAACCCCTTGGTCTCAGCCCGACTAGCCAACCTCTTGGTCCGAAGGCAGGCGGAAACCCAGGCGGACTACAGCGCCCTGGTGGGGGCTCCCGTCGGTACCGGGGTCGAAGTGGTCACCGCCTCGGCTCTCGAACGGGCGTGGGCGTCGTCTCCCGACGCCTACGACCGAGAACACGTGAGCCCGCACCTGTACCGCCATCCCGACCGATTTGTCGTCGATCGATCGCCGGTTCCCCCCGAGTGCCACGCCCCGGACGGCCGGGTCACCCTGGACACCCCGGAGGACCTAGACTACGTCCGGGCCCTCTGGGACACTCTCTATGCTGGCAACCCCTTGGAAGTGGAGGACCTCATCCCATGGCTCAATCACCATCCGCGATAACGACCCTCTTTGTCCCCAATCTCCGGGTGGATCGGGGGATGGGGCACTTGAAACGGTGCCTGCAGGCCGCTGCGGCGGCGGGAGCCTCGGCTGCCGTCTACCAGGGGGTGGACTCCCCCTGGGCCGACGGGGCTCCGACCTTCGATCCGGGGATGGTCCGTCGGCTTGCCCTCGAGGCCGGCGCCGCTCTGGTGTTCGATTGGCCCCCGACTCCCGTGCCTACGGTGGTGGTTGACCTTCAGGCGTCGTCCCGGAAGGCGTTTTGGTGGTTGCGGACCAGGGCTGAGCGCCTTATCGGTTGGGATGAGGGGGGGCCTGAACGGGCCCGCTTCCCCTTTTTGGTCGATTCGCTGCCCCACACCCCCCGCCCTGACCCCAACGTGCGGCTCCCGGGTCTCCTCGGCCTGGCCCCCCCTCCCGAGGGCCCCTCGTTCGACCGGCCCCTCCAGAAAGTCTTGGTGGCCTTCGGGGGGAGCGATCCTCGAGGATTGACGCGACGGTTCCTCACCCTGGTCGAACGGTTTCGCAAGGCCGGCCGATGGCCCTGGGAGGTCACCGTTGTCCGAGGCCCCTTTGCTCGGTTCGAGGTTCCGGCGCCGTTTCTCCTGTGCGACGCTCCTGAAAACCTTCGGGAAACGTTGGGTCACTACGACCTCGTGGTCACCAGCTGGGGTCTGACGGCCTTGGAGAGCCTGGCGGCCGGGATCCCTGTGGTCATCGTCAATCCGACGCGTTACCATGAGGCCCTGACCCGGGCCGCTGGGTTGCCCTCCCTAGGGGTTGGAAGGCCCCGGCCCGAAGCCTTTTCGTCGGCCCTGGCCCAAGCCCCGGAGGCCGCCCGGAGAGCCGTCCAGCGGTTCCTTGCCCAGCCGTTGGACCCCGGAGCCTACTTCGGGTCCTTCACCGGATCCGATGGCCTGTGCCCGGTGTGTCGGTCCGGGGGCCACCCCGTGTTCGCCCGTACCGACCACAAGAGCTACCATCGTTGTGGCCAGTGCGGCATGGAATACCTTTCGGTGCACCAGCTTCCGGCCAAGGAATATTCCGAAGCCTACTTCTTTGACGATTACGTGAAGCAGTACGGCAAGACCTATTTGGAGGACTTTCCCCATATCCGTGGCCTTGGCCACCAGCGGCTCGAGTTTCTAGATCGACGCTTCGGCCGGCGAGCCCGGACCGTGTTCGACGTGGGGTGCGCCTACGGTCCGTTCCTGGCGGCGGCCGCTGACCGGGGCCACCGGCCCCTGGGCCTCGACATCGCCGGGGGCGCCGTGGCCCACGTCAGGGACACCCTGGGGTTTCGGGCGGTCCAGGCGTCCTTCCTCGACGTTTCCTGGGACCAGGCCTTTCCCGGTGAGCCTCTTCCCGATGTCTTGACCATGTGGTTTGTGATCGAACACTTTCCGGATCTGGACCGGTTGCTTCGCAAGACCAACTCCCTGTTGCCGGTGGGGGGAATCTTTGGATTTTCGACCCCGAATGGTCGCGGAATTACCCGGCGTTTTCGGCCTGGGAAGTTCTGGCGCGAGAGCCCGGACGATCACTTTTCCATCTGGAATCCCCAGAATGCCCCGAGAATTCTCGGGCGCTTTGGCTTTGAGGTGGTGGCGATCCGGATCACGGGGCACCACCCCGAGCGCTTTCCGGGGCTCACGGGGCCCCGGGGCTGGGCCTACCGCTTGGTAGCTCTTTTGGACCGATGGGGTGGGTGGGGTGACACCTTCGAAGTCTATGCAAGAAAAAGGAAGGACCTAGTATGACCCGACACCTGCTCCTCATCGGGGGGGGCGTGATGCAGCTTCCCGTGATTCAGTTTGCCCACGAGAAGGGCGTCCGCGTCGTCTGTTTCGATGGAAACCCCGAAGCTCCCGGGCGTTCCCGGGCCGATGCGTTCGAAGTCTGCGACATCAAGGACCTGGATCAGTGTCTGGAGCGAGCGCGGAACTACCAAAAACGGGAACGCCTCGACGGGGNGGTGACCGTCGGCACGGATTTTTCGACCACCGTCGCCTGGGTTGCCCAGGGCCTGGGCCTACCGGGAACGCCCTACGAAGCGGCGCTGAGGGCCAAGGACAAGGGCCTCATGCGCCAGAGGTTTGCCGAAGCGGGGGTTTCGTCCCCTGGGTTCCGGGTTTTCCAGTCGTTGCCCGAAGGGGAGGACGACTTGGGGATTCCCTATCCGGTGGTGGTCAAACCTGTGGACAGCATGGGGTCCCGGGGCGTTCGGCTGGTGTCCGAGGGCTCAGACCTCCGGCCTGCCCTGGCCGATGCGCTGGGGTATTCGGGGACCCACCGGGCCATTGTCGAAGAGTACATCGACGGACCGGAGTATAGCGTGGACGCCATCGTCCGGGACGGTAAAATCCTCCGGTGCGGCCTGGCCGACCGGACCATTGTGTTTCCCCCTGCCTTTGTGGAGATCGGACACACGTTTCCGTCCCAGGCTTCGCCTGCCGTCCAAGAAGCCGTCTGGCAGGAATTTGAGAAGGGCATCCGCGCCCTGGGCCTCACCTGGGGAGCCGCGAAAGGGGATGTGAAGTTTTCCCCGGGCCGGGGGGCCGTGATCGGAGAGATCGCGTCGCGGTTGTCCGGTGGGTACATGTCGGGTTGGACCTACCCCCTGAGTTCCGGCAGATCGTCGGTTCGGTGGGCCGTGGAGACGGCCTTGAACGATCCGTTGTCGGACCAACCCCCCGAGACCCACCTCCCCGTGGTGGAGAGAGCCTGGGTGGGCTTGCCCGGTCGGATCCGGGCCATTGGAGGGGTCGACGATGCCCGGAGGCTCCCGGGGGTTCGGGAGATCTTCCTGTTCACGACCGCCGGTTCCCAGACTGTTTTTCCCCGGAACAACGTGGAGAAGTTGGGGAACGTCATTGTCACCGGTGCGTCCCTCGAGGAAGCGGAGGACACGGCCCGGCGGGCCCGGAATACCGTGATCTTCGAGTACGAAACCCCCCATCCGGCCACCGAGACCTTCCTGGAGGGGGAGGGCCCCGAGCCCTGGTGGTTCCCCCAGGGGCGGTCGAGGGAGCTCGCCACACCGGAGCTGTGCCTGGAACGGGCCCGCCAGGAACACTGGCGTGATCTGTACGGGAATACCCTTGACGACCTGGTGGCAATTCTTGAGGCGGAAGGCTTGAGGCCCATGGGCCAAGGGACGAAGTTTTGGCGATCCTTGTTGGTTGGGGGCCTCCCCGGCGCCCGTTACGCCGCATCGTGAGCCGTTGGTGGCTTCTGCTCCTTTCCCTGGGAACCTTGGGGAGCCTCGGGGCCCAGACCTTAAAGGATTTTTCCACGGCCACGGGTGCCCAAGCTTTTTGGGAACCCTATAGGAACCTTGTCCTTTTTTCCGACGCCCGACACCGCCTATCGGTGGATCTGGACACGGGACTCGCCCTCGGCGATGGCCAACAGGCGTTTCAGTTGTCGGTGGACCCCGTCACCGGGGCGATCAAGGCGGAGGACTACCGGAAGATCCTTGCCTGGTGGCAAGGGCAGGCCGTGTCACCCCCCGAGCCCGTCCCTCCGGTGTCGGCACCCTCGGGTCCCGACACCGGGCCCCGGATCCAGGTCATTGTCCTCGACCCTGGTCACGGGGGGNGTGATCCGGGGAGCCTGGGACACCATGTCATCGACGGTAAACCCGTGGTCCTCCAAGAGAAGGATCTGACCTTGTCGGTGGTTCTTGAGCTGCAGCGACTTCTCGTGGAGGCGTTTCCCGACCGCACCATTGTGTTGACCCGGAAGAGCGATACCTATCCCACCCTGGAGCAGAGGGTGCAACTGGCCGACACGCAGAAACTCGGTGCCCACCAGTCGATCCTTTTTCTGTCGGTCCACTTCAACGCCAGCCTCAGCCCCAAGGCCAAGGGCATTGAACTGTGGTACGTCCCCCAGGGTTTTGAACGAGACGTCTTGCAAAATCGCGCCATCCCCGAGTCTGTGTTCCCCGTTCTCAACACCCTCGTCGACTCAGAGTACAAGAAGGAGAGTCGGGATCTGGCCGTCCAGCTCGCCAAGGGACTCTCCGAAGAACTCGGGGATGACAGCGTCAGCCGGGGCCTGAAAGAGAATCCTTGGTTTGTGGTTCGCATGGCAAGAATGCCCGCAGTCCTGGCCGAGTTGGGGTTTATTACCAATCCTGACGAGGCAGCCCAGTTCCTCGATCCTCAATACTTGAAGAAGTTAGCCCATGGTCTCTATACTGGCATCTCACGCTTTATCCACGCCTATGAGGATCGCCCATGATCGCTGATCGGACTCTCGTTTGGNCCTCTTCCGTCCTCGGTTTTTTTTTCGTTCTCTCCTGGGGGCTCTATCTGTTGACTCCCGGGACCCTAACTCGGACGGTCCTGAGTTTTCCCGCTGAAATTGGCCACTCCTTGGTGCCCGAAGTCCGGTCTTTGCCGTTCAATTGGGACCGAGAACACAATGCGGAACTTCTGATCCGTGAAGTGTTGTTAGGTCCGGCTCGCCACGATCATTTGCGTTTATTTTCCCGCCAGGCCGGCGTTAAGTCGGTGCTGTTTCGGGGNGGATCTGTGTACGTGGATTTGACAAAAAACACTTTCATTCCCGATCCTGATGCTCTATATTCACCTGTGAAAGCCTTGGGTGTCTTGCGAACAACGATCATAAATACCTTCACAGGTGTTTCCGAAGTGGTCTTTTCCGTGGAGGGAGAGCCCGTTCCGGTAAACGTCGTTGACAAAGGATGAAGCATCCATATAATGAATTACAGCAGAATCCGAGGTTAAAAGGAGCACTGGATGAAAAGGTTCTTCACGATTCTGGGGGCGGCCCTGTTCC
>JGI26470J50227_1000046_pt1 | contig 54482 bp, 50 predicted proteins | sample FreactTroBogLake_FD_50227 | JGI IMG/M metagenome (IMG submission 50227)
TGGTCGGACACCCCGCCGTACTGCATCCAGACCGGCGGCAGGGTGGTGAACCTAGCGGTGAACCTCAACGGACAGCCGCCCCTCCAGGTCTTTGTCCGGCTATCTTCGAGGCCTACCATCGTCTTGCGTTCCATCGACAACGGTGTTTCCGAAGAAATCACGACCTACGACCAACTCGACCGGTCGGCCGGCCTGGGGTCGGCGTTCTCGATCCCCCGGGTTGCCCTGTGCTTGGCGGGATTTCACCCTAGGTTTCACTCGGGGCACCGGTCCCTGGAGGCCCAATTGAAGGAATTCGGCGGTGGCATCGAGATTTCCCTGTTAGCCGCAATTCCCCAGGGGTCGGGGCTGGGGACCAGCTCGATCCTCGCTGCCACCATCCTCGGGGCTCTGTCGGATTTCTGCAGGTTGGGATGGACCAAGGAAATGGTCTGCCACAGAACGCTGATTCTGGAGCAGTTGCTCACCACCGGAGGTGGCTGGCAGGACCAGTTCGGAGGCATTCTGCCCGGCTTGAAACTTCTCGAGACGGAACCGGGTTGGCAGGAGTCGGTGAGCGTTCGTTGGCTGCCCGATCTGCTGTTCACGCAAAGGGAGTACAAGGAGCATTGGTTGCTCTACTACACAGGGATCACCCGGGTAGCCAAGACCATCCTCGCCGAAATCGTCACGGGGATGTTCCTGAACGAAGGTCCCCGGCTGTCGATCGTCGACGACATCCGGTCGCACGCCTTGGCGGCGGTCGATGCACTTCAGAAGTGCGACCTGGAGGAAACCGGCCGGGTAATCGCCCGGTCGTGGCAACTCAACAAGGCCCTCGACTCGGGGACCACGAGCCCTGAACTCGAGGCACTCATCGCCCGGATCGCCGATGGGGCCTTGGGGTTGAAGCTGTTGGGGGCCGGCGGCGGCGGATACCTTCTCATCTGCGCCAAGGACGCGGCCTCCGCTCTGAAGATTCAGGAGACCCTGACCCAAGACCCTCCGAATGCCCGGGCCCGGTTCGTGGGGATGAGCCTCTCGACAGAGGGTTTCCAAGTCACCCGGTCTTGAGCCGGTGGAGCGTGAAGGTCAGACCAGTTTGAACGGGTGCGGAAGGATGTCGCCCAACGTGGTGGTGATTTTGACCCCGTCGGGGTTGGCGAGGTAGATGATCAGCTCTGGTCCGCAGAATTCCGACAGGACGCCCCGGCAGAAGGCGCACGGGAAGGCGGGAGGGTTCGTATCGGTGACCACGGTGATCGACTCAAACTCGACTTTGCCGTACAGACTGACGGCGGCGACCACGGCGGAACGTTCGGCGCAGATGGTTCCCCCGAAGCTGGCGTTCTCGACGTTGCATCCGGGAACGTAGACCTCTTGGTCCTTCAGCTTCAGGGCTGCCCCGACGGCAAAATGCGAATACGGCGAGTAGGAATGCTTCCGAGCTTCGGTGGCCAAGGTCACAGCGCGGTGGAGGTCGGTCATGGTGTCTCCTTGGGGATGAACAGGTGCTTCTTGAAAACGTACACAAAAAAGTAGCTGACCGCGAGGAAGACCGCGAACGCGGAAGAGAAGATCCAAGCATCGACGGCCCCCAGATTGCTGACCACGCTCCGCCACGATTCCTCGGGGTAGGTGAACAGGTGCCAGCTGTTGAGCCGGACGAACCGGCCGATGAAGACCCCATAGCTGGCTGCCCAGCAGGAGACTCCGACAATCAACCAACCCACCCATCGACCGTATTCCTTCTTCCAGAGGCTGTGCATGACGTAGAGGGAAGCCAGGCCCATGAAATGGCCGACGAAGGCGAACAGCGAGCGGTTCAAGAGGTCGAACCAGACGAGCATGTTGTCGAGGCCCCGGGCGTTCGGGTTGTCTCCGTCGAGCCCCTTTTGGATGAGGTGGATGAAGTCGGTGAAGATATAGGACGAGTTGGGGAAGAAGATCAGCCAGAGAATGCTGAAGAAGGCGAGGAGGATGCGGCCCCCAAATTTCAGGTTCTTCCGTTCAAACCAGAGCGCGACGAACGCGACCCCGAGGGGAATGAGACCGAGAAACAGGTTCCGGATCAAGAAGAGGTAAGAAAAATGACCGGTGAACAGGAACCGTAGGCCCAACAAAACCAAACAGGCGCCCAGCGCGGCGGCGAGCAGGGCCAAGGATCGGATGGGGGTGTTCAGTCTCATTTCGGGCAAAGTTTCCCTCCGACAGGGGGGGACCCTGAACAAACACGGATTCTGAGGATATTCTAGGGACCGGTCCTTCGTTTGTCAAACCAGGAGTCCCTCCCCATGCCCGAAAGTCCCCTCCTCGATGCCCTGCGCCTTCTTCAAGCCGATCGATTCGACCTCCGCCTCCTGACCGATGACGAACGCGACTTCCTGGGGACCCAAGGGAATTTGTTCCGACCGAACTGTTCCCTCTGGGCCGCCCCCGGGTTCGACCCCGAAGCGGTTCATGGCAACCGATTCAGCGGTCGGGTGGTCTTGGCCGGTGAAGTCTACCACTCGGTTCTTGAGGATGTGGAGATGGCGGCCGGTTCGGTCGTCGATCGGTGTTCCCTCATTCGCCGTACCTTGGTCGGCTCCGGCTCGCTGATCAGGAACTCGTACCTCGACTGCACGACCCGCACCTCGTTCGGGGTCGGGTCGGTCATCAAGGCGGGGCTCGAAACGCCGGGCCGCGAAATTCGAATCTGGGACTCCATGACGCTCGGATCCGGTGAACGGTACCTCACCGACCCCGTCCTACGGGAAGAGGTGGAGGCCTTGGTGGAGGCGGTGGGCTTCGACCGCACGGTGGTGGGAGCCGGGGTCCAAATCATCAACACGCCTTGGGTGGACCGGACCTATTTCGGTCCAGGGACCAAGGTTCACGCCGCCCAGCGGATCGACCAGTGCACCATCCTGTCGTCGGTGGAAGAGCCTGTCTTCCTCGGTTCGGCGGTCCAACTTCGGGGAACCATCGTCCAGTGGGGTTCGGAAGTCGGTTCGGCGGCGCAGGTTGTCCAGTCGATCATGCTCGAATACAGCGGTGCGGGTCGGCAGGCGTTGGTCACCGAGAGCCTGATCGGCCCCAACACGGTGGTCAGCGGAGGCGAAGTCACCGCCAGTTTTCTCGGACCGTTCGTCGGCTTTCACCACCAGAGCCTGCTGATCGCCGCCTGGTGGCCGGAGGGGCGAGGCAACGTGGGCTACGGAGCCAACATCGGATCGAACCACACGAGCCGATCTCCGGATCAGGAATTGTGGGCCGGGGAGGGGACCTTCTTTGGTCTGGCCACCGCGGTGAAGTATCCATCCAATTTCCACGACGCTCCGTACAGCATCCTCGCGTCGGGCGTCGTCACCCTCCCCCAGCGGTTAGCGCTTCCGTTTTCCCTCATTCTCGACGAGCCCCACGACACCGCCGAGACCAGGGGGCTCAACCGCATCATCCCCGGCTGGGTTCTCAGGGAAAACGTCTACCTGTTGTTGCGCAACGAAGCGAAGTACCTTCAGAGGAACCGTGCCCGACGCCATTCCTTCGACTTGAGGATCTTTCGTCCCGAGATTGTGGAAAAGTTGTGGAAAGCTCGGGTACTCCTGGCGAACATCGAGGGAAAACCTGTGTACACCAAGGCCGACCTGCCGGCGGTCGGAAAAAACTACATGCTCGAGGACGATCGGAAAGAGGCACTGCACGTCTACCGGGAGTTTCTGAAATACGCCGGATTGAAACTCTTTGCCGAAATGGAGTTGGAGGGAATCCCCTGCGACCAGGATTGGCTCAGGGGGCTCTTCCGACGCTTGAACCTCGACTATTTCTCGACAGAGCAGAACCTGGCGATGTATTGGACCGAAGAACGAAGCCTGTGGACCTCCAGTCTCCGGGCCAAGGAACGGGACGACGCCCGGGGGGCGCTCATCATCCCCGACTATGAAACGGTCCACCGACCTGCGGAGGAGGACGAATTCCTTCTGAAGAAACGGGCCGACCTGGACGATCTCGCGGATAAAATTCGCAAGATTGGGGCTTCCCTCCCTTGACAACGAGAAAATCCGCGCGGAGATTCGCCAGCACCCTCCAGGGCTGTGGATAACTTGTGGAAAAGTAATTGGGTCTTGGAAACTTTCTGGTTGACCAGGAATTTCCCTGTCTTCTTTTCTGTACTTTGAGAGAATTTCTTCAAGTTTTGCTTAACGAAGCCGAGAGATACCGCCGATCAGGCCCAATTCTGGTTTATTCTGGGTGACAACGAAGCTGACAGCAGCGGTTTTCCCGGTGAGGGGTTCCTTTCTCACCAAGGTCGGAATTGGAGGAATTTGTGGATAACCTGGGGAAAGCTTTGGAAAACCCCGGGATGGGAAAAAGTCGTTCCCTTGACCTTGGGGGGGGATCCGGCTAAAACTTGTAGGGAAGCTTACCAAAGCTAAGGAGAATCCTATGGCTACTTCCTACAAGGAACTGGGCCTGGTGAACACCAAAGAATTGTTCGCCAAGGCTGTCAAGGGCGGATACGCCATCCCCGCCTACAACTTCAACAACATGGAGCAGCTTCAGGCCATCATCCAGGCCTGTGTCGAGACCAAGTCGCCGGTGATCCTCCAGGTTTCTGCAGGAGCCAGGAAATACGCCAACGCCACGTTGCTCCGCTACATGGCACAGGGTGCCGTGGCCTACGCCAAAGAACTCGGCTACGCGATTCCCATCGTGCTCCACCTTGACCATGGCGACAGCTTGGAATTGGTCAAGAGCTGTGTCGAAAGCGGCTTCTCGTCGGTCATGATCGACGGGTCCCACCTTCCTTACGAAGAGAACATCAAGTTGACCAAAACCGTGGTCGAATACGCCCACGCCCACGACGTCACTGTCGAAGGTGAACTCGGTGTTCTAGCCGGTATCGAAGACGATGTGGTGGCCGAGCACTCCAGCTACACCAAGCCCGAAGAAGTCATCGACTTCGTCAAGCGAACCGGTGTCGACTCCCTGGCCATTTCGATCGGAACCAGCCACGGTGCCGTGAAGTTCAAGCGCGAGCAGTGCACCCTGAGCGCCGACGGCGTGCTCATTCCCCCGACCCTCCGCTTCGATATCCTCGAGGAGATCGAGAAGAAACTCCCCGGCTTCCCCATCGTCCTCCATGGTTCCTCGTCGGTGCCCATCGAACACGTGCGCATCCTCGAGAAGTTCGGAGGCAAGTTGAAGGACCCCGTGGGTATTCCTGAAGAGCAGTTGCGCAAGGCCGCCAAGAGCGCCGTGTGCAAGATCAACATCGACTCCGACGGGCGCTTGGCCATGACCGCAGCCATTCGGAAGGTCTTCGTTGAGAACCCCAGCGAGTTCGACCCCCGCAAGTACCTGGGGCCGGCCCGGGATTCGCTCAAGGCGCTGTATTCCCACAAGAACAAGGAAGTCCTTGGTTCGGCGGGAAGGGCGTAACATCCAGAAAGCGTAATCGTTCAGAGAAGAAACCGGCTGTAAGGCCGGTTTTTTTTTGCCCTCACCCTCGCCGAACCTCAAAGATCCGGCGTTGCCTCTTTTGGGACCGTTGAGGCCTGAGGGTGCTCCCGCCCCCGGAACCCCACCGCAAAGACGGCGCCCAGAACCAGGGCTCCCCCCAACCACTGCCAGGGGCCCAGCAATTCCCCCAAAAGGAAGTACGATGCCACGGCGGTCACCACGGGAATGAGGTTGACGGCTAAGCTGGCCGTCCGCATGCCCAACTTTTGAAGGGCGTAGTTGTACAGTAAATAGGACGCCGCGGAGCAGACCAGGCCCTGGAAGACGAGGTGGCCCCATCCGACGGCCGAAGGCCACCGCCACTCTGGTAACTCCGCCAGGGCTAACGGTGCGAAGGTCAGCGCCCCGAGGGCCATTTGCCAGGCCGTCACGGCGAGGTTCGGGTAGCCGGTCTGAAGGGGCTTCATCACAAAAAGGTAGATGACCCAGGCCAGGGCCGCGCCGAACATCAGCAGGTATCCCCAGGGGTTGGGGGAAGCGCTCCCCGAGGGGTTTCCGACCAGAAGGACCGCTCCGACCAGCGAAACCAAGGCGGCGCCGAGTCCGACGGCCCCGAGACGGCGGTGGTGAAGGACTCGTTCCGCCAGCAAGGTGAGGATGGGGATGCCGGCGATGATCAGACTCGCCGCCGAGGCCGGGATCAGCTTCACACCGTGGTTCTCGCAAAGGAAGTACAAGGTGATGCCCGAGAGAACGCTGAAACCCAGGGCCCAGCGGTCCTCGGGGCGGAATTGGGTCCGGGGACCCCGAAATGCGTAGATCAGGCCGAGGAAGGCTGCTGCCAGGACGAAGCGCCCGAAGGCCAGGGTCATGGGGGGAAACTCGGTGAGGGCCGCCTTGATCGAGGGGAAGGATAGTCCCCAAGCCAAGACGGGGACGGCGAGGGCGAGGGAGGCGAGGAAGCGATTCATGAAAACTCCGGAAGAGGGTCAGCGAAGAACTTTACGCAAGATCAGGAACGAGAGAATCAAGGCGTCGGCGGCCAGAATTCCGAAAAAGACCAACGCCTTGTCGGGGGCAAACCCGTAGGAATGGAAGCCTTGCCCCAGAAGGTTGACCCCCATCCAGCTGAACAACAAGACAGGGAGGGCCAAGGCTGAGGCGACGGCAGTTCCCCACTCTTGCGTGAGCCCCGAGGGCTTCAGGTGCAGGACCAGCGCCAGCCAGAGGACGATCAGAAGGGCGCCGTTTTCCTTGGGGTCCCAGCCCCAAAATCGACCCCAACTCTGATCAGCCCAAACCCCCCCCAAGAGAGTTCCGGCCAACGTGAGGGCGAGGCCCGCCACCAGGGCCCAGCGCAGGTTTCTCCAAAGGGGATACAGATTTCCGCCACCTTTTTTGTTCCCGGCAACCCCGAGGTAGGCGTGTCCGATCAAACCGGCAACCAAGGTAGCCGCGTACCCCGAGACAATGGCGGTCACGTGGAGCGCCAGCCAGAAGTTCGTGTTCAAGACGGCCTGGAGCGGGCTGAACGGGTCGGACCCTGCCTGAAAGGCCGTCGCTAAAAAGGGGAGGACGGCTCCTGCGGCGAGGGCGACCGAGGCGGTCATCCTTTGGGTGGGACGGAAGGAAAGAACCAGAGCCAGACTCAAAGAGAGCCAAGAAACCAGAAGAAAGGTGGAGGCCAAATTCGTAACGGGAGGACGACCCGAGATCACCATCCGGACGATGAGCCAGAGGGTGACGGTCAACCACGCCATTCCCGGTAAGGCCGGCAACCATCGCGGCGGCCGGCGGAAGATCCAGGCGAGAAGCAACGCCAGAGCGGCAAACGTTGCCATGATTCCAGACCAAGGAACGACGTTGTGGAGGAGTTCAAGGTCGGCGGAATGCCCGGCAAAGAGGCCCAAGGCCGAGGCCGCCTCGGACCAGCGGCCCGCCCTGGACTGTTCATGCCAATAGAGAAGCAGAGCCAGTCTGTCCTTTTGATCCGGTGGGAGGGCCGGGCGGGTCAAGGCTTGGGCGGGGTTGAGGGCCCCGCTGGGGGGAAAGAGGCTGGCAAGGGGACTGGCCAACGAGGAGGGGGCTTCGAAATGGCTTCGAAATGGAAGGTCGCACGAAGATTTCTGTAGAGGATCAGTGCCCGGGCGCTTCGAAGGGCTTCCTTGCCCTCGGGGGTCGGATCCTCGGCGAACTTCTGTGCCAGGTCATCGGCGGTGCCAAACTGCTCGGCAAGGCTTCTCGGGGTCACCAGACCTTTTCCCTTGACCAGGAAAACCGGTTGGTCCTCAAGCCTTTCAGGGAAGGCCAGAAGTGTCAGGAACCATTCCAGGGCTCCGGGGTCTTGGTCTCGACCAGAGACCCTGGCGTAGACGACCTGGGCCCAGGTGTCGAGGGGAAGGACCCTACCCTCGGCGGCGACCGGGACGGCTCGGCCGGCCTCGACCCAGACGAGCGGAGGGCGGGTCTGGGCCGCGAGGCCGGATCCAGGGACCCCGACGGCGCAGAAGAAAAGCACGCCTCCCCAAAACAAGGCTTCGGCCACTCTACTCATGGGGGACAGCCTTCCTGCGCAAAACGAAATGAAGGGCCATCGATGCTACCAGAAGGAGGGAGACCACCGAAGGAAAAGGTGCCCAAGGGTTGTGCGTCAGCTTGAACACCGGAGCCCGAACGCCGTCCACCGTCTGAAAAGAACTCTGGTAGATGGTCCAACCGTCTTGCCGAAGTGGCTGGTTCATCCGCACCTCGGCCACGTGCTCTTTCCGGGCGAGACCGATCTTCACCTGGCTGATGTAGTCCGAAGGTTCCACACTCCCGGGGTAGGTTTCGACTCGAAACGAAACGACGGTGAGGCTGAACGGGAGGGGCATGGTGGTTCCTGGGGCTTCCCTGACGAAGGCCCGGTCTGCCGTGGCTCCTGGGACGAGACCCAGCACCAGTTCGTCCTGAACGATGCTGAACCCAAGGCAGCCGAAGCAAAACACGGCCAACGAGGCGTGGAGGCCCCAGAGTCCCAGGTGCCGGACCGATCGTTCAAGGTGCAGCATCGCCCCAACCACGAGGTTGACCCCGGTCAGGGCGAGCAGGAACGGAAGTCCGGGAAGCCACCATCCCCCGACGGGGAAGAAAATCCGGCTGAAGAGGGTGGTTTGGACCGCTGAGGCTCCCCAGGCGGCTTGGGCGAGGGTTCCAACCAGGACGGTGAGGAACAAGAGTGCGATCAAGAACGCAGAAACCTTCAGGGAGCCGAACCGTCGCAAGAATGGCATCCCCGAAGGATAGTCGATGGCGGAACTTATTTCGAGGATTTGATCTCTTCGTAAGCCGATTCGTAGAGCGAAAGCTTCTCGCCGACGTCGCCACGGACCTCATGCTTGGACAGTTCCGCCGCCGTGTACCGCGGCGCGACCTTCCGCAAGGCGTTTGTCTTGGGATAAAGGATGCCGGGGTAGCCATAGGCGTCGTAGATCTTGGCCAGGTTTTCGGGCTTCAGGATGAAATTGATGAACGTATACGCGTTGTCGACGTTCTTGGCTCCCTTGAGGATCGTCATGGTGTCGATGTAGATCATGCCACCCTCCTTGGGGAAGAAGATCCCCATGTTCGGCTTGTCGGCGGCGTCGAGCTCGGCATCCTGATTTTCCGGGTAGTTCATCGCGATCCAGATTTCTTTCTTCGCGAACGCCGACTTGATCAGGTCGTTGTCGAACTTGACGATGCCCTTCTTCCAGGACTGGACGGTGGTCTTGGCCTTCGTGACTTCATCGGCGTTCGTCGAATTCACTGAAAATCCGTTGAACTTCAGCGCGGCCCCGAGGATCTCGCGGGGGTCATCCATGAGCATGATCCGCCCGGCGTACGCTTTTTTCGAGAAGATCGCCCACGAAGGATCCTCGACCTTGACCTTGTCCTTCCAGTAGACAATGGCCGAGGCTCCGAGGTTGTAGGGAACGCTGTAGTCGTTCTTGGGGTCCCAGGAGTTCTTGGCGGTCATCGAGGGTTCGAGGTTGGCCAACTCGGGGATCTTGGAAGTGTCGAGCTTGAGGAGCATGTCCTTTTGGATCATCCGCGGTACGTAGTCGGTCGAAGGGAAGACCACGTCGTACGAGGCCCCGCCGAGGAGCTTCGCGTACATGTCCTCGTTGCTGCCATAGGTGTCGTAGACCAGTTTGATGCCGGTCTTGGCCGTGAAGTCCTTCAGGACGTCTTCAGGAATGTAGTCCTGCCAGTTGAACACCGTCAGGTCTTTGGAAACTGGGGCTGCGGGAGCGCCGCAACTCATCAGGGCGGCCGCCACGAAAGCGGTGCACAGAGCGAGGGAAATCTTGGTCATATCATCCTCCAGTCATTCGTATTCTAGCCGGACTCGCCGGCTATTTTCTTTGCACAAAGTACTTGATCGAACGCCGTGCAAAGAAAAGCAGGAAGACCGTGAACGCGATGAGGACCACCGAGAATGCGTTGATTTCGGGGGGGAGTTTTCTTTTGATCTGGTTGTAGATGAAAATGGGAAGGGTGTCGGACCCTGAGCCGGTGACAAAGAACGTCACCACGAAGTCTTCCAGGGAGAGCGTGAAAGCCGTCAGAAATCCAGCCATGATCCCCGGCACCGAAATGGGGAGGATGATCCGCCAAAGGGTTTGGGTCTCGTGGGCACCCAAGTCCCGGGCAGCCTCCAGGATGGAGTCGTCGAATTCTCCAAGCCGAGCCATGACCATCAACAGCACGAAAGGCACGGTGAAACTGATGTGGGCGATGATGATCGTGACCAGGCCCAGGGTGAGGCCCGCCATTCTGAAAAAGATCAGGAGCGAAACGCCGATGATGATTTCGGGAAGGATGAGAGGCAAAAAACTCATGGCCTGGAAAAAGGATTTGGCCTTGAACCGATACCAGTGGATGGCGATGGCCCCCAGGGTCCCGATGATCGTGGCCAGGACGCTCGAGGTGAAGGCGACGATCAAGGTGTTCTCCACGGCTCCCCAAAGACGGGGTTGATTCGTGAACAGGCTTTCGTACCACTTCAGGGAAAAGCCTCTCCACACCATGGTCCGCCCGTCGTTGAACGAAAAAACCATGAGGACGACCAGAGGGAGAAACAGGAAGGCGATGGTCGTCCAGAACACCACGCGGGAAAAACGGGGTTTGGTCACGTTGTTTCCTCGGCGATCACCACGCGCTTGTCTCTTTCCTGTTTGCGCTGGAAAGCGTTGTAGAGCATCAACCCGACGACGGTCAGGATGAGGATGAACACCGACAGCGAAGACGCGGTCGGATAGTCCCCGGTCATCTTGAGCTTGCTTGTGATCAGCTGGCCCAGCATGAACACGCTCGAGTTGCCCATGACGTCGGGAACGGCGAAGGTGCCGAAGATGGGAATGAACGTGAAAAGGATGGCGGTGATGATCCCGCCGCGGATGTTCGGCAGCATCACCCTGCGCAACGAACCCATGTGGCTGGCCCCCAGGTCCCGGGCGGCTTCCAAGAGGCCGAAATCAAACTTCTCGATGGTGGTGAACAGGGGGAGGATGGCAAAGGGAAGGTTGGTGTAAACCAGGACGAGGAGCACCGCCCAGTCGTTGAAAAGGAACTGGATGGGCTCGTGGATCACCCCCAGGGCGATGAGCCCCTCGTTCAGAATTCCCGACTGGCCAAGGATCGCGACCCAGGCGTAGATCCGGATCATGAAATTGACCCAAAAAGGAATGATGACCAGAAATAGCAGAAGCGTATTGTTGCTGGTCCTGGCGATGAAGTAGGCGCAAGGGAGGGCAAGGACGATGGTCAGGACCGTTGCTGCGACGGCCATCCAAAGCGTGTACCACAGAATGTCCAGGTAAAGAAACCGACCCGAATCGGTTTGTTTGAAGATCGAGAGGTAGGCGTCGAAGCTGAACTCCCAGCGCACCCCGCCGCCCGTGTCCCTGGTCAGAAAACTGTAAAGGAAAACAATGGCCATGGGGATGAGGAAGAACAGGCTGATCCAAAGGGTCAGCGGCAAGGAATACGCGGTGCCGACCCGGCTCTTCATATCATCTCCACGATGTATCCATCGTCGGCATCCCAATTCAAGTAGACCTCGTCGGTCCACCGAATCGCCGGCCCCCGTTCGAGGTAGCTCTCATGCTGTTGGTAGACCTTCATTTGGACCTTCTCGTCGGCCTCGACGTAGAATTGGCTTTGGAATCCGGAGTAGATCGTCTCCGAGACCTTCCCGTGAAAGATGTTGAAGTCGTCGGGGAGGCCGACGGGCTTTTCCTTCGTGATGTCGATTTTCTCGGGACGGATGGCGTGCCGCACGCGCCTTCCGAGGTCGAAATGCCTGTCGGAGGTGACCATGATGGGACCCAAGCCGTCGGTCTCGATGGTGTAGAAATTTTCGTCATGGGCGGTGACGGTACCATCGAGGATGTTTGTCTCGCCGATGAACCGGGCGACGAAACTGTCGGCGGGAGCCTCGTAGATCTCGAAGGGAGTGCCGATTTGCAGCACCTTTCCCTCGTTCATGACGGCGATCCTGTCGCTGACCGAGAGGGCCTCGCTCTGGTCGTGGGTTACGTAGATGAACGTGATGCCGATCTGGTCGTGAATGAGGTCGAGGTCCATGAGAAGCTGGTGCCGGAGCTTGGCGTCGAGGGCGGACAAAGGCTCGTCGAGCAGGAGGACCGATGGCTCGTTGATCAGCGCCCGGGCGATGGCGACCCGCTGCTTCTGTCCGCCGGAAAGTTGGTTGGGTTTCTTGTTCTCATGGCCGACGAGGTGGACGAGTTGGAGGTACTGGACCACCTTTTCCTTGATCTGGGGAAACGGCACCTTCTTGAGCCTGAGGGGGAACGCGATGTTCTCAAAAACCGAAAGGTGCGGGAACAGCGCGTAGTTTTGAAAGACGGTGTTGACATGCCTTCGATTGGGCGGAAGGGGAAGGACGTTGGCATCGTCCAGGAAAACGGCGCCTCCCGTGGGGTCCTCGAAGCCGGCGATGATCCGCAGGAGTGTGGTCTTTCCGCACCCCGAAGGGCCGAGGAGGGAGAAGAACTCACCCTTCCTGATGGTCAGGCTGACATTCTTCAAAGCGTGGAATTCGCCAAACATCTTGTCGGCGTTTTCTACCCGGACCTCGCTACCTTTCATGAGGAAAATGTGAGGCAAAAGGCCGGCAAGTGTCAATAAGAAGGCTGTCGAAGGGCAAATAAATACCTTAGGAGTCTAGAGCCTGGACAAGGTCGGCCAACAGGTCATCCCGGTGCTCCAGACCGGCCGAGATGCGAACGGTTCCGGGTCCGATGCCCACGGCGGCGCGTTCGGCGTCGGTGAGCTTGGAGTGCGTGGTCGATGCGGGGTGGGTCGCCGTCGTCCTCGTGTCACCGAGGTTTGCCGTGAGACTGCAGAGCTCCAAGGCATCGAGGAACCGCTTCCCCGCTTCGAGTCCGCCCCGCAGGTCGAGGGTCAACAGACCGCCGCCGCGTTTCATCTGCTTCTTCGCCAACGCGTGTTGGGGATGACTAGCCAACGAGGGGTGTTTCACGGCCCGGAGGGCCGGGTGACCCTCGAGGCTCACGGCCAGGAATTCGGCGTTGTCGCAGTGGCGGTCCATCCGCACCGCCAGGGTTTCCAGGCTCTTCGAGAACATCCAGCCGTGGAAAGGAGACAGGGTCGGCCCCGTCTGGCGGCAGAAGAACCGGATCGGTTCAATGAATTTCGCCTTCCCGAGGATGACGCCCCCTAGGCCCCGGCCCTGGCCATCGATGAATTTTGTCGCCGAATGGAGCACCAGGTCGGCGCCCCAGGCCGCCGGGGTCTGGAGGTACGGTGTGGCAAAGCAGTTGTCGACCACCAGGAGGAGGTTTCGACGCCGGCAGATCTCCGAAAGGAACGCCAGGTCGACGAGGTCGAGGCCAGGGTTCGTCGGAGACTCGACAAAGACTAGCTTGGTGGCGGGGGTGATGAACGATTCCCAAGTGCTCGGTTTGTCGAGGTCGAAATACGAACTTGTGATGCCGAACCGGGGAAGGATCTGGGTCAGAACTTGATGGCTTGATCCGAAAAGTGACCGACAGGCGAGGATATGGTCGCCCACCGACAGGGTTCCCGCCAGAGCACCAAAGATGGCGGCCATGCCACTGGCGGTGGCGATCCCGTCTTCGGTGCCTTCGAGGAGGTTCATCTTGTCGACAAACTCGTCGTTCGAAGGGTTGTCATACCGGCTGTAAATCATCCCCTCCTGTTCGTTGGCAAACAGCGCGCGGGCGTGGTCGGCGCTCTCAAACAGGTAGCTTGAGGTCAGGTAGAGGGGGACCGAGTGCTCACCGAACGACGAGCGCTCGGCCTGGGTCCTGACGGCCTGGGTTTCAAAGTGATCCGAGGGGTAAGGGTTCTTCATCCGATGCGTTCCCAGTTCCAGGTGATGACGGCGGTCTTTTCGAGGGTCTTGGCCACCGAACAGTACTTTTGCATCGACCAGTCGACGGCCCTCTGGGCGGCCTCGTCGGTGAATCCGCCCTTGAGCTTGTATCTCACGTGAATCGTCTCAAACAGCGAAGGCTCGACGCCTTCCTGCCGGTGGCCCTCGATCTCGACTTGAATGTCGTCGAGGGGCTGTTTTGACTTCTGAAGGATCACGACGACGTCGATTGCCGAACAACCCCCCAACCCGGCCAAGAGGGTCTCCATGGGCCGGAAACCGCGGCCGGTGCCACCGATGGCGGGACTGGCGTCGATGTGCAGGGTGTTGCCTTCTTCGTTCTGGGCTTGAAGGTAAAAAGGGGCTTCGAGGCGATTCACAGAGATCTTCATGCCTCAGAAGCTTATGAAACTCCCGGGTTAAGTCAAGGAGGAGCCAGCGACCCAGCCCGTCGCCCAGCAAAGCTGAAGGCTGAAACCACCCGAGGGCCGGTTGATGTCCAGCAGATCTCCCGTCACCGCGAGATTCGGCACTCTTTTGCAGGCCATCGTTCTCCAGTCGACTTCGTCGATGGAGAGGCCGCCCGAGCTCACCACGGCTCGGCTTTCATCCATGAGTTTCTTGAACGTGAGGGGAACGCCCTTCATTGCCGCGACCAGCCCCGCCCTCTCGGAACGAGTCACCTGGGCGAGAACCTTTTCGGGGTCGGCGCCCGAGAGGTTGAGGATCCGGGGGATGACCCGGGGAGGGAGCAGTCCCGAGAGGGCATTTTTCAGTTTCTTTCCCGCTTGGAGGGCGAAGAGTCCGACCAGGTCTTTGTCGAGGGACTTCTCGTCGCGGTCGGGAAACAAGTCAACCTTCAGCAACAAGTCGCCCTTTCGGGCGGTTCGACTGCGGATTCGCGAAAGTTCGGTGGCGAAATTGAGGACCATGGGGCCCGAAAGGCCAAAGTGGGTGAACAAGAGCTTTCCCTTCCGGGAATCCAGGCGCTCTTCACCGATCCAGGCCGACAACCCCGCGTCAGGGAAAGCCAGGCCTGCGAGGTCGGCAACCCAGGGTTCCTTGACCGCCACCGGGACCAGGCTTGGCTCAGGGAGTCGGACCTTTAGCCCCAAATCGGCCAACCAACCAAAACCGTCGCCCGTGGATCCGGTTTCGGGCCGCGAGGTTCCTCCGGTGGCCAGCAGGTATTGGCCTGCGACGATCCGCTCCTGACGAGTCTTCACGGCAACGACCCGTCTTTCGCCGTCGTCCCCCTCGGCCTCGAGCCCCAACACGGGGGTGCCCAACCTCAACTGCACCCTCCCTTGGGCCAGGTACCGTTCGAGGGCCGAAAGGACCGACCTGGCTTGGTCGTCCACCGGGAAAGCCCGTTGGTTCGCCTCGATCTTGTAAGGCATGCCGTGGGCTGAGAACCAAGCGAGGGCATCGGCGGAAGAGAACTTGTTGAAGGGTGACAAGAGGGCGTTCCGGGCGTCGCCGAAGTGATCGGCCAACACCCGGGGGTCTGGCTCGGCGTTCGTGAAGTTGCACCGTCCACCGCCGGAAATCAGAAGCTTCCGGCCCAAAGAGGGATTTTTCTCCACCAAAAGCACCGTAGCGCCCAATTCGGCCGCGCGACCCGCCGCCATCATTCCGGCGGGACCACCGCCGATCACCACGAAATCCGTCAGGAGCGGCTCCGGGCATAGGTGTCGAGCCAGCCATCGTAGGCCAGCCTCAGCCGGTCGACCAGGGGGCTGAGAGGGAGCCCCGTTCCGTCAATTTGCCTCAGGGGCATGATCTTGGTGGAAGTGGAGGTCAAGAAGGCACCCTGCCACTGGCTCAGCTCGGAAAGCGGGAGAGGCCGTTCGATCAGCGAAATGCCGAGGTCGCGGATCACCTGACGAATCGTCAATTGCGTGACGCCCTCGAGAACCTGGGCGGCCGGAGCGGTCGCCAGTGCCGTGCCATCGGTGACGAAGAAATTGGTCCGCGTTCCCTCGGTCACTTCGCCGTGCCGGTTGACCAGCAGGGCGTCGTACGCCCCCAAGTTCTGGGCTTCCCGGTAGGCCAGATAGCTGACCAACATATTGAGGGTCTTGGCCTGGGGGAAAATCCGTTCCCCCTTCCATGTGATCGCGGCGGCGCCTTGACGGTACAATTTCCGGTCGGGGAACAGCGGGTTGAGCGTAAGGATCGAGAGTCGAGCCTCGGCCGCCGTGTGGCCACCCACCAAAAGGGCCTTGAGGTTCGCGTCACCGATGCCGTTGGCCTCGACCAGGGCTGCGACAAACCGGCGGAAGTCGCCGAGGTGGAAGGGGTGTTCCAGATCGATGGTCCTGGCGCTGTGCCAGAGCCGTTCTTCGTGCATTTCAGCAAAATACACCACCCCGTGTCGAACCTTCAGCGTCTCGTAGACCCCGAAGCCATAAGAAAAGGCCAGATCGTCGAGGGGGACGGTGGCCTCGGCCACCGGTGTCAAAACGCCGTTCAAGCTGAAGTAGGGGCCGGTCATGGGGCGGGCCAGAGGCTCTGCATTGGGGTCATTCGGGGTAGTTCAAGTTCTCGGGCTTGGGGGAGGCGACGATCTCGAGGTACTTCCGGGCTTCCCACTGGGCCATCGCGAGGTTGTGGTCGCGCCAGTTGCCACATTCCTTCGCCGAGGCACCCGGAACCTCGCCGTCGAAGGCAAGCACCCAGGTCAGGAATTGCCGGACCAAGGGAACGACGGACGCACTGTCATGTTGCCCTTCCAGGACCATGTACATTCCCGTCCGGCAGCCCATGGGGCCGAAATACACCGTCTTGTTCTTCCAGGTTTCATGGGACCTCAGGAACGTCGCGCCCATATGTTCCAACGTGTGGAAGGCGGGAACATCCATCACGGGCTCGGTGTTGGGCTCCTTCATCCTCAGGTCAAAGGTGGTCAGGATGGTCTCGCCGAAGCGGTCAACCCGGCTCACGTAGATTCCGCGCTTCAGGCGGAGGTGGTCGATGGTAAAACTGGCAATTTTTTCCATAAGGTTCCTAACTACATCGATTTGAGCATGTCGAGGACGAGACGGCTGGAGTTTTGTGAGGCGAGGGGAAGGAACTCGGCGAAGGCCACGGGAGATTCCTTTCCGGCGATGTCGCTCAGGGCCCGGACCACCACAAAGGGGACCTTGGAGAGAAAGCATGCCTGGGCGATGGCAGCGGCTTCCATTTCGACGGCGCACAGGTCGGGGAATCGGGAAAGGATTCGCGCGATCAAAAGCGGATCGTGGACGAAGACGTCGCCCGAACCGATGACGCCTTTGGTGTGGGGAACTCCGGCCAAACAAAGGTCGGCCAAGGCCACAAGCTCTGGGTCGGAGGGGAACTCGATGGGAAGCCCCGGAATCTGTCCTGGGGCATACCCGAAGGCCGTCACATCGACGTCATGGTGGACGACAGAGGTACTCACCACGGTGTCGCCGAAGGTTTGGGACGGCAACAAACCGCCAGCGGAACCCGTATTCAGGACGGCCGTCGGGTGGAAGAGTTCAATCAGAAGGGCCGCGCCCACGGCCGCGTTGACCTTACCAATCCCGCACTGCAGGAGGACGACGTCCTTTCCCTGCAGGGTCCCCACCCGAAAGGTCATCCCGGCGGAGGTCTGTTCCCTGACCCCGTGGAGGGCGGCTCCCAACAGGGCCATTTCGGGAGCCATGGCTCCAATCACACCGATCATTCTTCAAGTTTACTCGTTCCACACCACCGGCGCAATGGGCTGGATATTCTTGACAATTTGCTGTAGAACCTTCCGCGAATGAAAAAAATCGTCCTTCTGGTCGGCTTGTCGACCCTCTTGGCCGGGTGCAGCGCCGGCAATCTTGGCTTTTACCTGTATCCCCAAGCGGCCTCCACCGGAATTTCCGAAGAAAGGTCCACCGGACCCTTGGCAGGCCTCGAGGTCGTGGGGTACCTGCCGGCGTACAAGATTCCTTCCATCAAGCCTTCCCAAGCCCGGCATCTGACAGATCTGGTGTATTTCACCCTTTCCCTCAAGGCCGACGGGGAAATTCAACAGGAGTCCCTGACCCCTGACCGCCTCGACTTCCTCAGAAAAGTGAAGCAGGAGTTTGGGACCAGGATCCTCATCGGCATCACCGACCACGAACGGCGGGGCGCCTTGGCCACGGTCGTGAAAGACCCCGAACTTCGTAGAAAATTTGCAGACCGCCTCACCGACTTCCTGCGGACCAACGGGTTCGACGGTGTCGATTTTGACTGGGAGTACCCGCGGACCGAAGATTTGGACGCCTACGCGGCCCTCCTCGCGGAGGTCCACCGGGCCTTGTCTCCCTGGGGTTTGAGGGTCACCGTCGCCATCAGCCCCGGGCACCCCCTCACCAAGGCCGGATACGCCTCGGTGGACCGCATCCATGGGATGCTCTACGACGATTGGGGCCAACACTCGACCCTCGAGAACTCCACCGCCCACGTTCTCGAGTTCATCGACCAGGGGGTTCCCGCTGGAAAATTGCTCTTGGGGGTTCCGTTCTATGGTCGGGGCTATACCACGAACGGACCCGCGTGGTCTTCGGCCGTGAGTTACAAGACCCTGAGGGGGCGATACAGGCTGGCTCCAGACCAGGACACCGTTTCGGGCTATTACTTCAACGGAATCGAGACGGTTCGACGGAAGGTTCAGTTCGCCAAGGCGGCCGGGTTGTCGGGGGTGATGGTCTGGGAGATCGGTCAGGACACCACCGACGATTCGAGCCTTCTGGGTGCGATCAGCGAGGCGAGGAAGGACCTGGCGCGGCCCAATTGACCCTGTTGGCCAAGCGTTCCAATCCTTCCCGGAAGACAGCCGGTTCCTTTAAAAGGCTATAGACCAACCACACCCCAGGGTCTTGGACATCATAGAAGAATCCCGGGTGGAGGGCGAGGTGGTCGTTTTCCAAAAGCGTCACCGCCCAGGCCTCGTCGTCCCAACTTGCCAGCAAGCCGTCAAACCGCCAAAGCCCGTGGATTCCTCCTTGGGGCAACAGTCCCGTCACCCTTGGCTCGGCGCTCAACCACTCGGCCACGGCACTACGGTTCTCGGCCAGGAGGTGGCGGAGGCCCTTTTGCCAGGGAAGCATCTGGTTGAAGAGTTCGGGGAGAAGGAACTGGCTGTAGCTGTTCGCGGACAAGAACGTGTCGTTGGCCAGTTCAAGCCGGACGCAGGTTTCCTCGGCCCAGGCGCTGGGACCAGAAACCGCCGCCCAAGCCAACTTGAGGTCCGGGCTCCCGAACCTTTTGGAAATCCCATTCAAGGTGAAGGTCTTCACATCGGGGAAAAGGGCGCCGGGCCTCGGAAGCCGTCCGGGACCCTCCCAACAGGCGTCAAAGACTTCGTCGACCACCAACATCAAGTTGTGCTTCCGGCAAACACCGACGACCCCCGCCAATGCGGACTCCGAGAGCACCTGACCGGTGGGGTTGTTCGGACTGATCACGACGACGAACCGGGTGCGCGGGGTCAGGCAGGCCTCCAGGCTCACGGGGTCGGGTTGCCACCCCAGGGACCAGGGTTGGTCGTAGAAGACGGTTTCGAGGCGGGAATGGCGGGCCAGATGCTCAAAAAGGGGATAGCCGGGACGAGGCAGGGCCACCGCGTCGCCGGCTTCGGCGAGGGTTGAGAACAACAAGGCGTAGGCCTCGCTCGTGCCGGCCGTCAGGAAGAACCGGTCGGCTGGCAAGTCCCAACCCTCGGAACCGTAAAAGTCGTGGAGGGCCATTCGGGCCTTCGGGTCCCCTCGGCTGTCGGGATCGTAGGCCCGCTGGTCGAGCCACCGGGCAAACGTCCTCTCGAAGACGCCACGGTCGGGAAGCAGTCCGTTCTGGTGGAACCGGCTGTCGATGAGGTCGAGGAAGTTCGGGGCCTTTCGGGCCCGGTCCCAGGCTCGTTGCCAAGGTCCAGCCATCAGTCGCGGGTGCTGACCGGAAGGGCCGCCTCAAGGACCGTGGCAGGGCTGCTCATCTTGTTTTCAAAATAGCTGAAGACGCCGCCTTGGTCGTCGTGGCCGGTTCGAGCGTTTCCCGGATCCAAGAAGGTTCTCGTTCCCGCGACGAACTCGTAGAGAATCATCCCGGGGGGTAGCGTCAGTTTGAGGTGGTATTCCCCGGGACCAGCCTCCTCAAGGAAGTGGGCAAAAGGGTCCCATTGGTTGAAGTTTCCCACAATCGAGATTTGCTGACCTGGTTTTCCCCGATAGGTGAATTCCACGGTCCCGAAGTACCCCTGGACGGGACCGTCGCGCATCGGTTTGTCGGTCGTCCTTAAGGAAACGCGGTTGAGGATGATTCCTTGGTCGTTGCGATAGCGATCGGAATTCGTCGGATCCCCTTGCCACAACCCATCCACAATGAGGCGGTATTCGAGGGTCTGTGGCGCGTCGGGTGCCAAATCCAGGACCAGGAAGTAGACGCCGTTCTGGTTGCGCCAAAACAGATGCTTTTGACGGTAAGCCTCATGCTGGAAAGCCGCGGCGACGTACCTCGGGCGAGTGTCGCCTTGCCAGGTCAGGATCAGTTTTCGATCCTGGATCCGGGGGGCCTCGGCCTTGGTGAGGTTGTTCACAACCAAATGGAGGTACGTGTTGATGTTGTCGGGGGCCGGGACGGCCGGAGGCGGAAGGGGCTTCTTCGAGCCCGACTCGGAGGCTCCCCCCTCTGCGGCAAACGCGGCCACGGGGAGAAGGAAGAGGATGGTGAGGGACAATTTCATGAAACGGTTCATTCTGTTATACTTTTCGGAGAATTCCGGCAGGGGTTTAGTTTTGATTCTCCGATAATGGGAACAGATGCCCTCAATAGAAGCGGTCGAACAGTTCAAGACCATCGTCCAAGGCCTGGCCCGGGAACCCGAAATCCGGGCCGAGTTGGGTCTTCCTGCCGACGAGATCCTCGCTCCCCAATCGCAAGTGGACGACGACTTGGCCGACCTGCTGGGTGGGATGCCCGGCGGAGCCCCGGACGACTCGCCACCGGAAGGTGAGCCCGCGGCGGACCAAGCCCTTTCGGGAGACCTCGACGATCTGTTCGCGGCTCCCCCAGCCTTCGACGAAGAAGCCGCGGGACCCAGCCTCGATGACCTCCTCGGACCCGCTTCCGGAGACGGAGGCCTGTCCGACTTCGGCGAAGAAGCACCCCTGCCTGAACCCGACCCTTTTGCGGACTTTGGTGGTGGAACCGACTTCGCCACCGAGGAAGCCGAGCCAGAACCCGAGCCGGAACCAGAGCCTGAATCGATCGAGGACTTCGGCGCGCTCGATGACCTAATGGGAACCGAGAACGTCGCTCCCCCTGAGGACCTGGACGACAGCTTTTTCCAGACACCTTCTGGCGACGAGGGGTTCGAGTACGACGACGCCATGGGTGACGCCGACTTTCCAGAGCTCGCCGGCTTCGCCGACACGAAAGAAGAGGACGTCGAGACTTTTGATGCCAACAAAGAAGCCGATGAGTTCCAATTGGGGGATTTCGCCTCACAGTTCGGAATCACCGCGGATGACCACACCGACGCCGAACTCCTGAACCCCGCCCAATCGGTGGAACTCGAGGTAGAAGCCGCCCAAAAGACCCTCTCTCTTTCCGAGGAAGAGTTCAAAATCGTCCAAAGGGCCTTGGGCTCCCTTCCGCTCAACCTCCGGCTCGCGGTCGAGGAATTGATCGGTGAGAAGGAAGTGGTGTTTGAGGACCTCGACAAGGTTGTCCGGCTCCTGGTGGCCCGGGCGCCTGTCCGGACGCTGGCCTCGGTGGTCGGCAAGATCCTGGGTCGCAAGATCGTCATCCCGGCCGGATTCGAAAAGGGGTCTGGCGCCGAGATCGAGGCCCGCCACGGAACCCTTTGGTACAACCTCCGGACGATCATGCTTCCGGTCCTCAGGGTCGCTGCGGTCGCCTCGTTGCTCGCTGCGGTTTTGGTGCTTCTCGGTTGGAATTTCCTGATGCGGCCTTGGAAGGCCAACGATCTCTACGACCGCGGCCTGGTGGCCGTCCGGCAGAACGACGGTGCCCTCGCCGACGACCTCTTTGCCCAGGCGCGGTACTATTGGCCCGTCCAGGATCGGTTCTTCCAATACGCCGAGGCCTACCAGGATACCGGCGACTACGACCGTGCTCGGCGGAAATACCTCGAGCTTCTGGCCCCTTCGGTCAGGCCCTACCTCGACGAAGACAAACCCAAACTCGACCAGCGGTTCGGCAAACCCCTGGCCCCCCTTCCCCAGGGACTCGAGGGAAAGGCTCTTGCCGACCGGTTGGCGGCCAAGAAGACAGCCCTCGAGGCCTACTACGCCTATGTGACTGCGTTGTTGTCTGCCGAAAACGGTGGCGCCGACATCCGGGGTGAAATTCCGGGAGAGGTGATCCTCGGAAACCCCGACACCAAGGGCATCCTCGACTACAGCCGGTTCGAAACCGATTTTGGCTTTGACGGCCGGGATCGGGTGGCCCACTTCCGCCGGGCGGAAGTCATCCTTCGTCCCCTTTTAGCCAAGATGCCAGGAAACAAGGATGGCCTTTTGCGGCAGGCCGACAATTTCTTGGCTTGGACCCAGGCCCTCTCCACCAAGGACAGCCTCGACAAGGCGAACGCCTCGTTGAGCGAATACCTCCGGCTCTACGGCTACGATTCCCCGGTGACGTGGAGGTTTGTCCGTGTCTTCCTCCTCCAGGACGAGGAGTCAGAGATTCTGAAACTCCGCGACCGGATCGATGCCGACAAAAAGATGGCGATGGATGGTGAAACCATGGCCCACCTCGCCCGGTGGCTCATCGACCGCGAAGAGGTGGTCACCGAAAAGGAGCGGGTTCTCCCGCTGACCCAAAAGACAGTGGAGCAAGAATATGGGGTCCGGCCGAAGATGGTCGAGCCACCCGAGTTGCCTCAGCCGAAGGCCACGTCCAAGCCCCTACCGAAGGCGACCGGAGAAAACGGTTCTTCGGGGGGAGAAGGGGAGAAGAAGAAGCCCGAACTACCGCCGCCGTATAAGTACGCCTATTCTTCTCAACGGTTCCGCGCGGCGTACCTCGACAAGGTTGATACCCTCCTTCTCCGAGCCATGGATACCGAGAAGAGCTTGCCCGAACTGCACTACCAAATGTCACGGTTCTACCGGCACAACAAGGGCAAGGAGGACGAGCGCCGCGCATTGGCGGCGGCAGACACGTATTTCCAGCGCCTTGAACCCCGGAAGGGACGGCTCAACGGTCGGCCGGCGATGCGAGTCGCCACCAGCAACCGCATCGGTGAGGTCTTCGACGAGATGGGCCAGCCCCTCCAGGCGGAGAAATATTACCTCGACGCCCAGAAAACCTTCGAGGCGTACCGGGACCAGGGTTTGGTGAGCCTCGACGCCGAGGCGGCCAAACTCTACCGGAACCTGGGAAACCTTTACTATCGGCAGACCCCCGGGGTCGAGGCGGTTGGCCGCGGCACCGTTCCCGGTGGCTGGGAGCAAGCTCTCAAGCTCTTCGAGGCCGCCGAACAAGGGCACGGTGAAGAACCCGACGTCTCCTACCGCCTGGGGGTGATCCAATACGAAAAGCAGGATTTCGGCTCGGCAGTGAAGAGGTTCTTTCCTCTCGACCGTCCTGGAAACCGAGGCGAGTCTTCGGGAAGAGACAACCCCAACCTGCTCTATGCGATGGGAAATGCCCTCTTCCGGAGCGGAAACTACGCTTCTGCCGAAGGGTATTACCGTGAACTCCTATCGCTCCTCCGGGAAAAGCGCCAGCGTATTTCCGATTGGGATCCCGTCGGCAGGTCGGCCCACAAGGCGCTGGCCCAGCGCTTGTACGAGACATGGAACAACCTCGCTGCGGCCGAGTACCGCGCCTCGAATTCCTTCCGGACGGGAACCCCAGAATTCCGGGAGTCCCTGGCGGCCTTGACGACGGCCAGGGCCCAAGCCCAGATCTTGGGCAGGGACCTGTACGAGGACAAGTCCGAGCTCGACATCACCGTCGTCGATTCCACAAAGCTTCAGGCGATTCGGGACGACGAGGCGAAGATTGTGGCCCGGACCAGACAGGAGAAGGGTCTGGTGGAAGCCAACCTTCAAGTGCTTTCCCTTTTGGAGACGGCACCGCCCTCTCGAAAGGAAGCCCTGTCCCGGCAACTCGAGATCTTTGCCAGGATTCCCCTGGAGCTCGATCAGGCCGAAGCACCCTAATCTCCAACTGACTTGATCAAACAAGTCTGGAACGGCTAGGCTCTTCCCCATGAAAACGACAAAAAACATCGCCGTCTTGGCGGGCGACGGAATTGGCCCCGAAGTCATGGCCGAGGCTCTCAAGGTTCTTGATGTTCTCGAGAAGAAAACCGGCCTCACCGTTCAAAGAACCTTCGCCGACATCGGCGGCATCGCCATCGACAACCAGGGCAAAGCGCTTCCGGACAGCACGCTCAAGGTCTGCGAAGCCTCCGACGCTATCCTGTTCGGTTCCGTCGGCGGTCCCCGGTGGGAAAAGCTCCCCCCCGCCGAGCAACCAGAACGCGGAGCCCTGCTTCCGTTGCGAAAGCATTTCAACCTTTACGCCAACCTGAGGCCGGCCATCGTCTTCAAAGGACTGGCAGGTGCCTCTCCCTTGAAACCAGAGATCATTGGCGACGAGCTGAACCTTCTGGTCGTCCGGGAACTCACCGGTGGGCTTTACTTCGGAAAGAAAGAACGACAGGCCGATTGGGCCAGCGACAACATGGTCTACACGCGGACCGAAATCGAGAGGATCGCCCACATCGCTTTCCAGGCAGCCCGGATGCGCGGCAAGAAACTTTGTTCCATCGACAAGGCGAACGTGCTGACCACCATGGTCTTCTGGCGGGAGGTGGTCACCGAAGTCGGAAAGCAATACCCCGAAGTCGCGCTCAGCCATATGTATGTGGACAACGCGGCCATGCAATTGGTGCGAAACCCTCGTCAGTTTGACGTCATCCTCGCCGAGAACATGTTTGGCGATATCTTGTCCGACGAGGCTTCGATGATCGCTGGTTCGCTCGGGATGCTTCCCAGCGCCAGTCTGGCCGGGGCCCCGGGAAAGGAAGGCGCGTTCGGTCTCTTCGAGCCCTCGGGTGGGTCGGCTCCCGACATCGCTGGTCAGGGCATCGCCAACCCCATCGCCCAGATCCTGTCCCTCGGAATGCTGTTCCAGTACGCCTTCGGGATGCCCGAGGTCTCCAGCCAGGTTCACCAGGCTGTCCAGGCCGTTATGAACCAGGGGTACCGAACCAGGGATATTTTTGTCGAGGGCACGACGCTGGTGAACACGAAACAGATGGGTGACTTGATCGTCAAAGCGCTCTAGAGGCAGGCCAAGACGTTCCGTGAGAAAACCTTCTGCGGAGAACGTCTTGGCCTATTGGGGGTCCCCGGGAAGTTCCCGGGCAAAGCGCAAAAGGTAACCGTCAGGGTCCTGGACCAGGAACTGTTGCTGGGTGACGAAGTGGTCTCCGACGCCGTAGATTTTTTCTTCCAGCGCCAGATAGATTGATTCGGGCGCTCTGGCCAAGATCGCGGCGTAGAGCTCGCCGAGTTCTGGCACATCGATTTGAAAGTTGATTCCCCGACCGTAGGGTTTTTCCAGCGGTCCGGTGATCCACCGTCGTCCGGGTCCGTCGACTTGTTCAAACATCAGCTCGGTCCCGCCCAAGGTCAAAAAGATGAAAGTTTCTTCTCTCCGTTCATATCCGACGGCGAACCCCAGAACCCCAACGTAAAATTCCTTCGTGGCTGAGAGGTCCGAACAAAGCAGTTCAGGAACGAGAGCGGCCATGGGTCACTTCCTCTTCCTGACTCGCGTGAAGTGCCCGCTGAACCAAGACGATGCCAGCGATGCTCATCACCAGGAAAACTGCTCCTAGAATGAGAGTTGTGGCGTCGAGCCCGAAGTACGCCAACAGCCCACCAACGGCCAGCCGGGAGGCCCAAGCGGCGGTCTGAACCAGGAATTCGGCGACCAGGGGAAGCAGGGGGACGAGGAACCACCAGGTACGTCCCGGGGCCAGGGCGCGGTTGTGCCACCCCAGGGCGAAAACAAACAGAAAGACCACGAAAAAGGCGAAAGGCGCAGCGAGGCGAACGACAAATTCCGTTTGAAAGAGACGCGAGTTGTACCCGAGGGCCTCGATCGCCTGACCGTGGACCAGCAGGTCCCAGGTTCCCAGGGTCTGGGGTCGAGGCTGGTCGGTGTTGACCAACTCCAGGTCCTGAACCGTTACCCTCGGAAGGAAGCGAGGAGGATCGACCGAGGCTTGGGGGTTGAATTCGTCTCCTGGGGTCTCAGCGAGGACCACCGGAAACAGCGGCCGGGGATTTTCCTTGTCCCAGACCCGGAAATCGATACCGTCCTGCCCCCACCGACCGTAGGGAGCCGTCCAGTGCAACAGCACTTGGCCTTTGGAATCGAACCGCAGGAATTCAAAATCCTTGACGAAGACTCCTTGCGAGGTGTTGAGAAGTTTTCCAATCTTGACGACTTCCGGGGGCGACTCGCGGTTGAGGAACACCAGGTCTTCGCTTGCCGGAACGGCGAAGAGGACTTCCATTTCCTGCTTGAAGAGGACGAGCCCGGCGACCCTTTGTCGGGACAGTTCCCAGTGTTGGGTGACCTCTTGGTCCCGGGGGTTCTCGCGATGGAGCTCTTGGAAGCCGTAGTACGATTCCAGGTAGTTTTGGAACTGAAAATCCCCGAGGCTCTTGCCCTTCCTGAAGAAGTAGCTTGCCTTGAGGCGCTCGTCGGCAGCGAGGGTTTTCTGATAGATACGTTCCCAAGATTGGTCGACCACGGCCTGGGCCCTGGCCAGGACCCTTGAGTCGACGGGGATCCCCTCTTCCGCATGGTTCATTATCCTGCGGTAGGCGGTCACCCCCCAGAGGTTGGCCTGGAATTCTCGGTCCCTGGTCCGGTCGGACAAGGCCTCCTCGGCTCGGGTCAACAACTCCTCCACGGTGGCCTTGGTTTCGTTTCCAAGGGGAACAACCCCGGCCACGGTCCGCAACTTGAAGAATTCGTCCAAATCAAAATGCGCCTTGAGGATGGCCAGCTCGAAGTCGTAGTCCATCCGCTCGTTGCTGGAACGTTGTCCCTGGAGCGGTCGCAACAACCCCAAGCGTTTGATGAGGCTCAACCGTGCTTCCATGTCATCGGAGGTCTGCCGATCGGGGCCCAGGTTTTTTAACTTGAGGTATTGATCTTCCAACTGTCTGGTTTGGCTCCAACGAAAGGCGAGGTCGTCCAGTCGCGCCCCGACCCAAGGTTGGGCCAACAGGGCCAAAACCGCGAACAGAGCGGTGGCGGTGATCGAGAGGATGGAAAGCCGGACCAAGGCCTTGGTTTGTCCGCGAGGCAGATCCTCCGGTTTCAGCCAGTAGGAGCACGTCAGCAAAAGGGCGCTGAACGCGAGTGAAGGGAACCAAACCAGGAGTTCGGCAAAGAACTGATACCCAGCTCCCGACAACGCCTCCTCGGGCAACCAAGCGGGAAGGGTTCCGAAGAGGTTGGGAAAAAGCCATCGACCCAGGAACGAGAGCCCCAAAAAGAGGGCGGCCAATCCACTGAGGATACCGAAAAGGGCAAGAAACCTTCGCCCCAATCGGCTCATGACAGCGCCTCTGTCTTGTAGGGCTTCGACAACCAAGTCATGAAGAACAACGATGCCGCCGCCACGTCGATCAGGAAGATCGGTGCCCAGGTTCGCAGCCAATTGGTCCCTTCACTCGGCACCCAAAGATCGACCAAAGCGGGAACCGACCAGAAAGAATAGGCAAGGAACATCAATCCGAGTCGGATCAACAGCAAGACAAGGACGATGTGAACCAGGGGCCAAGTTCGCAAGGAAAAGAAGAAGAAAAATCCCAGGAACAACCAGGTGACAGCCCAGGATTGGAACCAAAACACGAAAGGCTGGGTGGAAAAACTGTCCCTCAAGACCGTGTACAACGCCAGAAGATCCGTCTGGAGCGAGGCCAGGGCTGGCGTGTATTGGAAGTATGTGCGTTCTGGTCCCGTGCTTCCGAGGTCTTTGGGCAGCCCCGTTGAAAAAACGAAACGTTGGTTCAGCGCGTCAAACTGGGTATCGGACGATACGGACATGGCCTGGGCGTCCTGAGGAATTAGAACCGTGGCCTTCCCCGAGACGAATAGGGAAGAACCATCCGCGAGGGGCAGAAACCGGTTGGGAACCCACGGGGTCGCGTCGGCGGCTCGCACCGGAGGCATCTGCTGGATCAGAGGAATCGATAGGGAAAGGACGAAAAAGAAGCCAACGGCGAGGAAGGTCCACGTCACAGGGAACATGCCGGGCCGACGAACCGCCCGATATTGGGCGGCCACCAAACCGGCGAGCAACCCGGGAAGAAGTGCCGCGGCAAAGGGATTGGAGAAGACCAAGCCCTTTCCTCCGGGAACCAAGACGAGGGAAAGTCCATAGGTCGTCAGGAATACGACCACCATCGCGACAAAGACCAAGAGGAAGACAAGGAGGTTGAGAACGGAGTCTTTCAAGGTGGGGTCAAGATACCATGGGGTCTGGGAAGGTTCAAGGAAGGCAGTAACCGAGGCCCCTGACGCCTGAAATCGGGTCGTCATCCACCCCGGCGAGGTCTTGAAGCTTTCGGCGTAACCGCCCTACGAGGGTGTCGATGACCCTTCCGGTGGAGCAGGAGGCGGCCCACCCCAGGACGCCCCGGGAAACGGTGGTGCCCCGCCTCTGGACAAGGATCCTCAGCAAGCCCGCTTCTGTCGGAGAAAGTCTGACCTTGTGCCCATCCTCGCGTTTAAGGGAAACGCCTTCCAGCTTGAACCTCCGGTCCATCCAGACCCATTGGACGAAGGGAGGTTGGGGCCCCCGAAGCCTGAGGAAAAGCTCTTCGGGGTCCCAGGGTTCCCGCAAGTAGTCCTGGGCGCCTGAAAGCCACGCCGCCCGAAGAAGGTGGGCGGGACCATAGACGACAAGGTTATGGTTCTGCCGAAGGTCGGGTGTTGAAAAGAACTGCTTCGCTGGCAAGACAACCGCATCCCAGTCGCCAGGGAAAAACAAAGGGGCACACTGTACGTGTGCCCCGGGGGGTGCTGAAGCTCGGATGAGTTCAACCTTGTCGTTGGTGTCGCTGACGTAGAGCAGGTTCAGGAACTTTTGCCCGCTTCCTGGCGAACCGTCACGGTTCCAGCTTCCTGAGCCTTCATTTTGGCCTTGAGGTCCTCTAGCATCAGGTCGGCGCCGCCTGGTCCTTTCTCCAATTCCTTGAACTGCTTTTCGAGGTTCGCCGTACCGTTGAGGTCTTCGAGCTCGACGGTTGCACTTGCCTCGGCTTCGAGTTGATCGACCTTGTTGGCCATCCGATCGAAGGCCTCGAAGGCAGAGTTGTTGGACATGCTGCCCATGGTCTCGGAAATCTTCTTCTGCGCCTCGGCTCGCTTGGCCCGGGCCACGAGGATGTTTTTCTTGCGTCCGGCTTCCTCGATCTTGGATTGAAGTTGCCGCAGCGCGTCCTTCAGCTTTTCGACTGCGGCATGCTGCGCATCGAACTGCTGTTTGAACTGCACCGCGTAGTCGGCGTATTCCTTTTGTCGAAGCAAGGCTTCCCGGGCGAGGTCATCTCGATTGCTTTTCACGGCGAGAACGGCCTTGTTCTCCCAATCCTGCGCCAAGGCGAGGTTGTCGTTGTATTGGCGCTCGAGGCGCTTTTCGTCGGCGATGGCGCTGGCCACGGCCTTCTTGTTTTCGATCAACGCCTCGTTCATGTCGATCATCGTTTGTTCGAGGATCTTCTGAGGGTCTTCCGCCTTGCTGATGGCGGCGTTGATGTTAGATTTGAAGACCCGCTTGAGGTTGTCCCAAATGCCCATGCTGGTGCTCCTTAGTTCCTGTACTTGGATAGGATCGAATAATGCTGGATCAAGGCGAGACCAAACTCGTCCACGGCGGCCTGAATTTCCTCAAGATCAAGGGTTTCCAAAAGAAAGGAGTTCGAGAGAATCAGATGCTCCCCTTCCACGGCGTAGGCGATGTGGACCAAGTCGCTGGCGTTCATCCGGAGGACGGTTTCAAAGAATGGCTCCCGGTTCTTATGGGGAAGCGGCATCACCGTCACCCGGACGACCACAATGGGGTCATCGACCATCACCACGACCTGATGCACCCCTGCGTCGTCGTCTGTGACGACCCAGGTGCTATCGGCAATCTGCTGAAAGGTCAAACCTAACTTGGTGAAGTACCCTTCCAGTTTTTCTTTGGCATCCATGGCCTGCCTCAACCCAGGAAGACTTGGCCCGAATTGTCGATCGCCAAGATCGTCTTACACTCCGAGCAACGAAATCGACCCGCGCGGGAAGCCTTGAGTCGTTTCGAACAAATCGGACAATTGAATGTCTTGGGAAAGATTCCGTTATCCGAAGCGTCGGAACTTCCGCCACCTTGAAAGAACTTGATGGCGTCCTCAAGGCTGTCCTTGATGTTGAAGAACTGACTGAACCCAAGAAGTTGAAAAACTTCGTAGACCTTCGGCTGGATCTCAAGGAGAACGACCTCACCACCCTTCGGACGGACCGCCTTCAAGAAGGCGGTGAACGATCCGATTCCCGTGGAGGAAACGTAGTTCAAGCCAGCGCAGTGGAAAATGATCCGTGTGAACCCGGCGTCGATCGCCTTCGAGACCCTCTTTTGGAAGAAGTTCGAGTTGTACGTGTCGATGTACCCCGTCAGGTAAAGGACGATGCCGTTGTCCACCCCGTCGGTCCGCTGAAGGCGGATTTTCAGGCTGTCGTCCTTTTCGTCGTCGAAGCCGCTGACGATTTCGTTGTTTGCGCTCATAACTCCCTCAATCTGTTGACAGGTCGGATCGGGACTAGGGCAGGCCGACTTTGTACGTTATAATAGGCAGTGACAAAGTTTTTGTCAAATTGGAACCATGACCCCGGTCTATCCTAGATTTTACACTTCAAACCGAGGAAAGCAAGATGACACGCCTTTTTTCGCTCTGGTTTTTCTTTATTTTCTCCACCTTCTTGGGGGCACAGCAACAAGTTTTCCAAGGACGGGTCGACTTGGGACGGGATTTGGCCTCATTCGAGACAGTTCCCCCGGTTCCTGGTACTTTGTATTTACTGACGGGAGCCGCCGCCGGAATCCGGATCGTCAGTCAAGATCCCTTCGTGGCAGAAGTCGATTTCGTCCAGGGGGAGTGGAAAGATGAGGCAAATCTCTTGGCCCATCGCACCGTCCTCCGGTTCGAAGGCTCTGGCTGGACCCACGTGGTGGTCACCAAGAAACCTCGACAAGGTTCCGATCTGATGGTCTACCCCTATCGGAAGGTGCAAGTCGCAGCGGTCGCGGCCCACGGTGGGTTCAAGGTGGTGGCGATTCCGCTTCTGTTTTAGCTCGACACCCTAGAAGTCCCATTCGATGTGGTGAGGCTCCAGCTCGGGGCCCCCATGGAACACGGCAGCCCTCAGAACGACATTGCGAAGTTGTCGGAGGTTTCCCGGCCAGTGGTAACTGGCCAATTTCGCCAGAGCCCGGGATCCGACCCGGATCGGCCGATTGGGCTCCAGGGCGTCGCAAGCGAGGAAGTGGTCTGCCAAGATGGCAAGGTCTTCCAGGCGTTCTCGGAGGGCGGGAAGTTTCAGGGGGAGGACGTTGATCCGGTAGTAGAGGTCTTCTCGGAACCTGCCCAAGCCCACTTCTTCCGCCAAGTCCCGGTTGGTCGCACAGATCAGCCTAAAGTCGGAAGGCTCGACCCGTCCTGAACCTACCCTGCGAATTTCCTTGCTCTCCAGTACCCTCAGAAGTTTCGATTGAATTTCGGGGGGGAGTTCTCCGATCTCGTCCAAGAAAAGGGTGCCACCCAAGGCTTGTTGACAAAAACCAGGGCGGTTCTCGGCACCGGTGAACGCGCCCCGGACACAGCCGAAGAATTCAGTCTCTGCCAACCCCGCCGGGATGGCACCACAGTTGACAGCGATAAAAGGGTGGCTGGCCCTGGAAGAGAGCTCGTGGGCGACGGTGGCGGCCAAGTCTTTCCCCGTACCATTTTCTCCCGTCAAAAGCAGAGGGAGAGAGTTGCGGGCCGTGAGCACGAGGATTCCCCTGACCCGGGAGATGGCCGAAGACCGGCCCAGCAGCCGGGCCTCGGGAGCGAGGGCACAAGGGTGTCCGGGGTCTCCCAGGATCTTCGCTTCGATTTCGGCGGGCGATTTCTGGAGGTCGCAGGGAGTGAGCGTCAAGACTGGTACGCCCAGAGGAAACGGTGACCGGCTATCGGTCCCCGGTAAAACGATGATCAACTCGGGGGAAAAACTCGTCAGTTGTGGGCTCAATTCCTCCCAGCACCCGAACGCCATGGGGAGAAGCAAAGGAGAGAGTCGAGACAGAAGGTCAGTCGTCCCCCCTGGATTGTGACCGACAAATGCCACACGAAATGGTGCTTTTCTCATCCAATCGTGCCTTCTTGTATGAAGAGATGTTTTTAGATTAACACACCCTAATGTTTCGTCAAGGCCTTTTTTGAAGCCGACTCACCAGGAGGAGGAGCCCGTACCAAACATAGGAAAAACCACGGACGATTCGGATCGGGTTGAACAAGGCCCGGTGCATCCCGTAGGTTCCCTTTCGGAATGAAGCTTTGGAAGGGCGCCTTTTCCTTCCGGCCATGATTCGAAAGGTCTCTTCGGAGTACAGGCTGACCCGAACCGGGAGAGGCGACCCCTGCCGAAAGGCCCACTTTTCCTTCCCCGGTATCCCTGGACCGACCAACAAGACGGTGGGGGTGGCCTTCTGAATGGCTTGGAGGATGGGTTCCTCCTTGTCCCTGCCGTAATGGCCGGTATGGCGGCCAACCAGGGTCAACCCGGGAAACGAAGTGCGGATGTTGGCCGCGATGGTTTGCACGGCGTGGTGGTGGTCTCCCAGGATGTAGAGGGTCCGTCGCTTTTCTTCCAAGGCCCCGAGAAACCGGATCGTGAAATCGAAGGGAAAGTGGCGGACGGGCTCGGGGAGCTTGAGGAACCTGCAACCAAGTTCGAGGCTTTTGGAAACCGGAATGACCAGGGCGGCCTTGGTCAGATGCGTCAGAAATTCGGGATCCCGCTGAGCCTTCATGAATTGGGCGTAGGTCAGAAAGACGATGGTTTTATGGTGGGGGTTTTCGGCAAACTCTCGGGCAATCCTGGGAATTTCTTCCTCTGGGACGATGTCGATGGGAACCTTGAGCAGGGTGATCCGTTGAAGATCAGTTATGAAGGGATGGTCCATTCCGGAGTCTCCTGGAGGATAGTGTTCACGGCGGCAACAGCGTAGAGGGAGGCGGTTTCGGCCCGCAGGACAAAAGGTCCCAGCCAAACCGGTTTGGCCCCCCCGTTCCTGTACACCTCGATTTCTGCCGGGGAAAGGCCACCTTCGGGCCCGACGATCAATCCCACAGTTTCGGGCCGGGGGAAAAGATAGCGGTGGAGGCTCCCCTTGTCCAGGGGCGTTTGGTGGAAGTACAGAAGGGGCCCGGAGCCTTTCCAGTAGGCGGGGAGTTCCCGGGAGGCGATCGGTGGCCGCACCTCGGTGACCCTGCCGTTGCCGGACTGCTGGGCCGCTTCCTTGGCAAGGATCGACCAGCGCTGGGATTTTCGGTCACCGTCTTCTTCGCCCACCCTGGAAACGCAATGGTCTCCGACCACAGGAACAATGGCGGAAACTCCTGCCTCGCAGGCCTGACGAACCACGTCGTCGAGTTTCCTGGCTTTGAGCAAGAAGGGGAACAGAACGAGCTGGCTTGTCGGCAATTCGAGTGTCGAAAGGTCTTCCACGACCCTGAGGAAAGTCCTGTCGGAACCAACGGCGGTGACTTCGAGAACCAGCCGACGGTCTCCGTCGAGGGCGGCCAAGCGTTCCCCAACGGTGATTCGCCGGACCCTGGCTAAATAGTGGTGTTCCCGATCCCGAAGCTCAACGCGGTCTTCCGACCGAGCTTCGGGCGGCAGGACCAGCTGTTTCACGGGATGACCAGGCTTTCGCCCCTCAGCAGTTTGACGGCTTCATTGAGGACCACGTCGAAGTCGAGATCGACCACAGGCCCGCTTCGGTTGTTGGTGCGGTCGAGCTCAAGCCGGGTGAGCCGAGCCAGGAGCCGGGGTTCGAGAGTGATGCCTTGGGCCTTGAGGCTTTTCACGAAGGTGTCGACCGCCGCTGCATCGGCGGTGGGGTTCTTCTGGGCGAAGGCTTGGATGGTCTTCGCGTCGAGGAGCTTCCGGTACTCGCCGAGTTGGGCGTCGGTGAGTTCCTTGTCTTTGAGGATTTGGTGCGGGGCGATGCCGACCTTGTCGATGTTGATGCCCGACGGCGTGTAGTACCGGGCCATCGTCAGTTTGAAGCCCGTCTTGTCGAAGGGAATGACTTGCTGGACCGAACCCTTTCCGTAGGTGGTGTCGCCGAGAAGGTAGGCCCGCTTGCGGTCCTTCAGGGCACCCGAAAGGATCTCCGCGGCCGACGCGCTCCCTTTGTCGACCAAAACGACGATCCTGACCGAATCGGGAATCGTCTGTTGACCCTGGGCTTCAAAGACGCTGCTTTCGCCCGCCACCCGGGAACGAGTGCTGACGATGACGCCGTCCTTGAAGAAGCGGCCGCCGACCTTGGCCACCGACTCGAGGAGACCTCCCGGATTGTTCCGCAAATCGACGATCAATCGTCCGAAGCCCTTTTGAGAGAAGGCGGCCACGGCCGTGTCGAACGCTTCGGCGGTATGGGCCGTGAATTGGGTGATCCGCAGGTACGCGACGTCATCGCCGATCCAAGTGCTCTTCACCGAGGGAACTTGGATGATCTCCCGACGAAGGACGAAATCCAAGGTGGTGGAGGTTCCTCTCAGCACGGTGACCTTCACGTCGGTGGCCGGTTGGCCCCGAAGGCGCTTGAGGACTTCGTCCATGGTCAGGGTCGAGACGTCGTCTCCGTCGATCTTGGTGATCGAGTCACCCGCCAGAAGGCCCGCCTTCCAGGCCGGGGTATCCTCGATCGGGGCCACGACTTCGACGAACTTGTCCCGGGGGTCCGTGCTTTTCTCGGCCTGCACCGGGTCGATCTTGTTCACGTAGAGGCCGACGCCTCCGAACTCACCTGTCGTGGTGTCGGTAAGGCTCATCATTTCCGAGGAGGAAAGGTAGAGGCTATAGGGATCGCCGAGGCTGCCGAAGAGCCCCTTCATGGCACCGTCGAAGAGTTTCTGCCTGTCGACCTCGTCGACGTAGTTTTTGCTGACGAAGCTGAGGATTTGTTCGAATTTCTGGGCGTACCGGCGATCTTCCGCCGACGAACCGGGGGTGTTGGTCGATTCGCCGAAGACCACGGGGCCCAAGGTGAAAAACACGACGACAAACAGCGTGATGGTGACTGATCCGGCCACGAGGCCGCCGATCAAAAGCTTCTTACGGGCTCCGGATTCCATGGCGTCCAATATATACAACGCCCTTGACCGTGCATAGGTGCGGAATTAGAATGACCACCGGAGGCTACGGCGTGCAGATCATCCCCATCGCGAGCGGAAAGGGCGGCGTGGGCAAATCGCTGGTAGCCGCAAATCTCGCCATTGCCTTGGCCCAGGCAGGTCGCCGCGTCGTTCTCGTCGACTTGGATTTGGGCGGTTCCAACCTCCACCTGATCCTTGGCCTCCGCGGTATTCCCTACGGCATAGGAACTTGGTTCAATTCCCCCGACATGGACTTCGAGGACATCATGGTCGAGACCGATGTCGACAACCTCAAGTTCATCCCCGGTGATTCTGAAATTCCAGGGATGGCCAACCTCAAACCCGTCCAAAAACGAAACCTAATCAAGGGGTTGTTGGGCTTGACCGACACCGACATTCTGATCCTTGACCTGGGGGCGGGAACCAGCGCCAACACCATCGATTTCTTCCTGATGTCGGGCCAGGGCGTGATCATCACGACCCCCACGTTGACCGCGACGCTCAATGCGTATTTCTTCCTGAAGAACGCGGTCTTCCGGATCCTGGACAGTGCCTTTGCCAAGGGGTCGTGGGCCGAGACCCAGTACAACAAGCTCATTGCTGGCGGTGCCGCCATCCAGAAGCTGTACATCCCCAAATTTCTGGAAAAGGTGAAGGAAAAGGACCCTGCCAGTTGGGCCTCGTACCAAAAAGCCGCGGCCCATTTTCAGCCCCGGTTGATCCTCAACATGCTGGAAGATCCCAAGGACGTGGAGAAGGCGAACAAGGTGCGCAGGTCCTGCCGGGAGTACCTGGGGTTCGACCTCGAGCATTTGGGGGTCATCTACCGGGACGAACTTCAGGACATCGCTCTCTCATCGCGGTTGCCCATCGTTCTCTACAAACCGCAGTCGGTTCTTTCCCAGGCGATTTACCGGATTGCGGACAAAATCATGTCTTTCGAGAGGGATGCCTCGGGGCCCCTCGATTTTCAATCCTTGGAAGAAACGCACCAGACCGCCGTCATGGAGGCGGAGGTCGATTTCGACGCAAAAATGGTCTACCTTCAGGAGTTGCTCCGGACCGGAGCGCTTTCGATGGGCGACCTCATGGAGACAGTGAAGACGCAACAGTTTGAAATCAACCAGTTGAAAAAAGAGAACCTGCTCTTGAAGTCCAAGATCGTCAAAGCGATCCAGGGCGGTTTCAGACCTTAGGTCTAGCCCATGGCAACCGGTCTCCGCTTCAAAGGTACCGTCTCTGTACTCGTCGATCCCTCCCATCTGGAGGCAAGGCTTGCCCTGTCGCGCGAAGGGGACCTCGAATACGACGAGGGTGCGCTCGTCCGGATTCTGGCCGACGCGGGGGTCACCGAGGGGTTCAACCTCGAGGCCCTGGTCAACGGCATCCAGGCCTTCCAGCGATCCAAGGACGCCTCCTCCGAAATTCCCGCCGCCCACGGCGAGCCGGCTGTTCCTCCTACGGGGGAAGCCTGGGACTTTGAGGAACTCGCTGCTCTCCCCGAGGAGAAAAAAGCTCTGTCTGCCCGGGTTTTCAAGGCATCGGGCAACCCTGAGGTGTTCCGGGTGCGGATCGAAAAGGTGAAGGTCCAGAGGAAGGTGGCCGGCAAGGCCGGGCTTTTCGGGCAGGGCCAGGAAGAAATTCAGACCGTGATCGAAAACCGAGAGATCAAGGAGAAAGTCCTCGTGGATCCGAACCCCTTGAGGGTGCATTGGGTCGAGGAGGGAGCCCGGGTGGCCCTGGTTTCCCCGCCGAGGATCGGACAGCCGGGAAAAGATTTGGGCGGAAAGGCGATCCCCGCCCCCCCGGGCAAGAGCTCCTCTTTTTTTGGCGGTGTCCATTTGGTCAAAAAGAAGGCCGAAGTGTTGGCCGGGGTTTCGGGGTTTCTTAGAATCGGAAGGAACTGGGCCGATCTGGTTCCGTACCGGGACCATCGCTGGAGTCTGACGTACTCGGCCGACAAGACCAGTGCCTTCCTGAACTTCGCGCCTGGAGACGCCCAGGCCGAGCCTCCGCGACCGGGGCCGATCCTGGATCAACTCAAAGCAGACGGTTTCGACCCGTCCCGAAGCCCGACGGTGGCCGAGGTTCAGACGCTGCTTGACGAAGCGGTTCGGTCGGCCACGGCGATTCATGACCATTCGTTGGTTTCGGACCGGGATGGGGCGTTCGAGATCCGTTACAGTCCCGACNGTTCCAAGGCGTTCCTTGAAGTCCACAAGCCTCTGGGGCGCGGCGCGGCGCTTTCTCTCAAGGAACTGGGGACCGGGTTGCGCGACGCCCAGCTGAAGGGCTTTTCCTTTGACACGGTGAAAGGCGCTCTTCAGGAGTTCATCAACAGCCCCGAAACCGAGCTTAAGGATTTTCCGCTCGCCTCGGGGCAACCCCCGACCCGGGGCAAAGACCTCGTGCTGGTCTATTCTCTTGGCTTTCTGACGGACTCCGACCTTAAAACCATTCAGACCAACCTTCTCTCGAATCCCCGGTATCTTGAGAACCTTCCCGATCGGGCCCAACTCCCTCCCGAGAAGGTTGAAAAAGCTGGCCCTGTGAAAGAGGGTCAGGACTTCGCCCGGCTCGTGCCCCCCGAAGGCGGCGTCGGGGAACCGGGTGTCGACGTATCGGGTCGCCCGATCCCGGCCATCCCCGGGAACGAGCCTCCTCTCTTGCTGCTTTCGAACGTGCGAAAGAACGGTGACAAGCTTGAGGCAACCATCGACGGCTTGATGGAGATGGCAACCCTCGAGGGGGTAACGGTATTCCGGGTTCGGCCCCACCTCGACGCCCTGGCGGCGGTTCACCGTAGCGACGACAATCTGTTCGCCTGGCTGACCCTGGCCCAGGGCAGGGGAACGGGACGCCGGCTGGACCGAGCCTTAGTCGCCACCGCGTTGGAGGCGGCCCAGGTCAGGGCTGGAATTGACGAACAGAAGATCACCGAGGCCCTCGAGGCGGCCCAGACCGGTGGCAAGGTCGAACGGGTGTTGGTAGCCCAGGGCGTTCCTCCGGGGAACGATTTGGGACGGCGTCTGACGTTTCCACTGCCGCAGCGTTTGGACGCCGAGGGTAAGCGCCGGTCTCCGATCCGGGCCGGGGAGGTGGCCGCCACCTATCGCCCGCCCCTGGAAGGGCAGGTGGACGGTACCGACGTTCTGGGAAATTTGATCCCGTCCTCCGATATGGAAGTCAGGAGTCTGGTCCTCAGCGCCGATTTTGAGGTGGTTCCCGAAGAGTCGGGAGAACAGGTCTTGAAGGCGTTGAAGAGCGGAGAAGTGGTCTTTGATGGCGAGAACCTCTCCATCGTCACCCAAGTTTCCGTCGCCTCGGTGGGAGGGAAAGCCGGAAACGTGAAGTTCGCCGGCGAAGTGACGGTATTGGGAGCCGTCGAAACGGGAGCCTACGTCATGGCAGGAAACCTCAAGGTGAGGGGCCGGGTCGGGGGCGCCCTGCTCTCGTCGGACCACAACATTCAAGTGGCCGACGGTATCCATGGCGAGGGTAAGGCCGTGATCCGGGCCAAGAAACACGTTTCGGTGGGTTTCGTCGAACGGGCCTTGGTGATGGCTGTTGGCGATGTTCATGTCGGAAAGAGCGCGCTGGGTTGCACGTTCCGGGTCAATGGAAGGATCTTCCAGAAAACGGCAGGCGGCGGGCTGCAGGGCGGCCTCACGAAAGTCCGGCAGGGACTGGATGTCATGAACCTGGGGTCTCCTTCCGGGCAAACGACGGCGATCAGTTTCGGACAGGACTATTTGGTCGAAGACCAGATCCAAGCCGAGGTGAAGGAAACCGATAAACTTCGCGAGGCCATCGTCCAGCTCGATGTGATGATGCGCAAGCTGACCGCTCCCTCGGACCAGGAAAGGCTTGGAAGCGTGAGGCAGAAAAAAGTCCTCTTGATGAAGATGCTCGACAAGAGAAACTTGAAACTCATCAACTTGCGGGACAAATTCGACCTCCACGTCCCCAGCGAAATCGTCGTCCGAGAGACCATCTTCCCCGGCGTCAGCATCGAAAGCCACGGCCGGGTTTACGAGCCCCGTTCCCGCAAGACTGCCCTCAGGCTGGTCTTCAACGAGCAAACTGGACACATCGAAGAAATCCCCTTGAACTGACGGAGGTCCCATGCCCTTGTACCTTACCTTTCCCGACTGGATCAAACCCGAAATCATCCCCGGCCTGCCGGTGCGGTGGTACGGGCTGATGTACGTCATTGCCTTCGCGCTCACGTATTGGCTCTTCACCGTTCAAGTGAAACGAAGCGGTCTGACCATTTCCAAGGAGACGATCAGCAACTTCTTCTTCGCGGGCCTCGGCGGCATGCTCGTCGGCGCCCGCATCTTCGCCACCCTGATCTACGCGGACAATCGTCTCGACTACCTGACGCAACCCTGGTTGATCTTCTGGCCCTTCGACAAAGCCGGCCAGTTCACGGGGTTTGCAGGAATGAGTTTCCACGGCGGATTGCTCGGGGTGATCGTGGGACTCGTCCTCTACGCCAGGGTCAAGAAGCTTGACATGCTCCAATGGGGGGACTGGGTGGTGGCTGCGTTTCCGTTGGGGTACACCTTTGGACGGCTGGGGAATTTCATCAACAGCGAGCTCTGGGGTCGGGTGACCACCGCGCCCTGGGGAATGGTCTTTCCCAACGGAGAACCGCTCCCGGTGAGCGAGCCCTGGGTGCAGGACGCCATGCGCCAGACGGGAATCACGACCAGCGACGCCGTCGTCAACCTGCCCCGGCACCCGAGCCAGATCTACGAAGGATTGGGGGAGGGGGTCTTGTTGTGGCTCCTGTTCTGGTTCGTCCTGAAGGACAGGAAACCCTTTCGTGGCTTCTTGATGGGCGCGTACCTGATCGCCTATGGGGTGGTCCGGTTCGTCATCGAGTATTTCCGAAACCCCGACAAGGGAATGGATTTCATCATCGTCTTCCAGCCCGGAACCACCACAAGTCAGCTTCAGGTTCCCTTGTTCAATTTCAGCATGGGCCAGATTTTGTCGGCGATCATGATCGTCGGTGGCGTGTTGACCCTGTGGGGGATTTCCCTCTACCACAAAAAACAAGGCCTGCTGGCCGCGGCCTCGGAAACGAACAAGGGAAAGAAGCGAGGGAGGACCCGATGATGCTGGACTGGAACGGATACCAAAAGGAACTGTTGGGCCGAATCGGTGAGATCGGATCCCTCAGCCCAGAGACGGTGCGTGGATACAAAGAACTCAGCGACGCCGGGGCCAAGACCGGACACTTGGGCGCGAAGACTCGGGAACTCATCGCCTTGGCGGTTGCCGTGACCCGCCAGTGTGACGGGTGCATCACCACCCACACCAGTGCCGCCCTGAAGCAGGGTGCCACCCGGGAAGAGATTGCGGAAGCCTTGGGGGTCGCCATTGCGGTCAACGCGGGTGCGGCGCTCGTGTATTCTGCCCGGGTCATGGACGCCGTCGCGGCAAAAGGAATTTGACCCCGGTTCTTAACCCAGTGCCTCGAGACTTTCCGGTGCGATCCCATTGGTCTGATACGGGTGGATGTTGTACACCCAACCGGCGTCGAAGATGTTGAGGAAGTCGTTCTGAGGTCTGACCGACACGGTGAGGCTGTAAAACCGAGTTCCCCGACTTTCCTGTTGGTCCCGGACAGCCCGGCGGACCGCGGTCGGGATCTTCGGGACCGCAAAATCAGACAGGACCAACACATCGGCTTCCTTGAACTTCTCAACCTCAAGGATGCGCAGGCATTCCCTCAGGGCCGGAGAAAGGTCGGTACCGCCGTGGAAACTGAACTCCAGAAAATGCAGGAGTTCGGGTAGGGCCGTCGAGACCGCAGACAGGTCAACGCACCGGGTCTGCGATGAAAAATTGATCAGATAGCAGGCCCGATCTTCTTCGAGGGCAATCCGAAGCAGGGCGAGGACGGCCGCCTTGGCCACCTCCTCCGGCTTTCCCCGCATCGATCCGGAAGTGTCGAGGACAATGACCATGGGGCCCCTGTCGTTGCGTTTTTGGCGTTCGAGGGTGCGCCGGGGGTCCTTTGCGGAAGGTGGAGCCGGCGTGAAGTGGTCCCAGACCAGCAACTCCGCCTCGGCCGCCTTCTTGAAGAATAAAGTTTGGGTTTCGGGGAAGGCCAGCAGTGCGGCTTCGGAGCTGACCAACGAAGCCCACTCGTCCCCGAAGCGAACCCCTCGGATTTCGGTCCGGCCGGGTTCCGGGTCGGCATCGGGAGACGGCGGCAAGGGGGGCGGGGGNTCGGGAGGCCGAGTCTTGGCCCGGTAGTCCCGCCCGAGAAGCTCGGCGATCCGTTTCAGCGCAGGCTCCTTTTCAAGGGCTGCCGCTGCGGCCTCGAGGGGCCGGAGGTCGAGGTCTTCCCAAGCACCTTGGTCGAGGTCCCAACCGATGTCCCGGTGGGTGAGCAGGCCCCGAACGGCGGCTTCGGCGTCGGCAAGCTTCTTGACCCGGGACCACAGCGTTTGGTGGAACCCGGGAAGGTCCGCGGCGTCAGACCATCGGCGGGTTTCGTTCTGGCGGTCCCTTCGCCAGAGAGTCCAGGAGGCCGCCAGGGCCCGGCGATGGTCGACGTCATCGAGGCGCGGACGACTCCAGGCCTGGGAAGCCTCGGGGTAAAGCGAGGCAACAAAGGCGGCGGCCTCCTTCAAAGGACGGGAACCGTCGGCCAGCCCGGCCAAGAATGCCTGTTCTTGCCGGTCGAGCGGCGTGGTCATCCCGTCACGGCCCTTGGACCAGTTGGCCACGGCCCGGGCGGCACGACCCACCCACCTGTCGCGGTCTGCGTCGGGCCACGGAAACAGGGCTTCCCTGTGGCCGAACCATTTTACTAGGTACGGTCGATCAGGAAGGTGGCGTTCCAGCTCTTCAGTCAGGGTCACGGGACTCCACCAAGGATTCCAACCGGACTAGCAGATCTCCCAGATCGCTGGAGTCGCGGTCCAGACCACGACCGCATGGACCCCCATAGTTCGCACAGAAGAGGTGGCGTTTCGCTTCCGTTCGGCGGAGGTCGGCCTCGGCGTCAACCCGGTGGCGGGCCATCTCGAGGCGTTCCGCCAAGTGCTTGGCCTTGGTTTCCCAGAGTTTCAGGCGAGGACCGTCGGGGGCAATCTTGTCGAAAATGGTGACCTCTTCGGGCCGACTTTCCAGGGCGAAAAGGCGACCATCCACCTCGACTTCAGCGGGAGCACCCGTTCCCCGGAGAAGGTGTTTCTCGCTGTGGCGGAAGGGACCATACGGAGTGAAGAAGAACAACTCGCCGTCGAGATCCTCGTCGGTCTTCAACAGAGCGTGGTCCGGGGCCCAGACCCGGGCAGAAAGGTCTCCCGGATAGCCGACCAACGAAAAGTATTCCCCATCCTGGAGGACGGGCTTCGGCCGGGTCAGGGTCCGTTCCTTCAACGTGAGGGCCTTCAGATCCATCCGCAACGCCTCGACTTCAGCTTCATAGGTGTCGACGGGCTCGGGACCGGGCCACCCCTCCTCCTCGAGGGTTCTGACCAAGAGCGCTGCGACCAGCGGACGTTGCTCGGAGCGGTCCCAAAGCACGTGTTCGAGCAAGCCCAAATCCTGACCGTCGACCGTGGCCCTGCCGTGGACCAGAGCGCAGGCGCGCAGGAGTCTGGCAGCTTTTTTCCAGCGGCGATCGGAGACGACGATGGGGTTCGGGTCCTCCGTGAGAGCCCTTCGCAAGGAAGCCAAGGCTCCCACCACCGACTCGGGGATTTCCACGAGGTCGATCCCCATTTGGATGGCGTTCCATTCTTCGGTGGTCAACGCGTCGCCGGCTGCAACCTGGGGCTGGTAGAGGTCGGCGGTGTCGGTGACCAATCCTCTGAACCCCTCTTCCGTGGTCAGGGGTGCCACCTCAAACCGGATGACGAACCGGTCCCAGAAGGCCTCGGCGTTTTCCTCTCCGGCCGGGGCCCGGTTCGAAGCGGCGACCAGCAGTTTGAGCGGTACCCTCGCCTCATGGTCTCCGTTGCGGAACCGCTTCTCATTGAGAATCGTCAAAAGGGTGTTCTGGATGGGGGGGCTGGCCCGCCATACCTCGTCGAGGAACGCCACGTCGGCCTCGGGCAGATACCCTGCCGTCCGGCGTTCGAAAACATCTCTGTCCCGAAGGCCGGCGATGCTCAAGGGGCCGAAGATCTCCTCGGGAGTCGAGAACCGTCCCATCAGGTATTCAAAGGCCCGGGCCCCGGCCAACGCGGCCTTGAGCCGCCGGGCCAACAGACTCTTGGCGGTGCCGGGGGGGCCGAGGAGGAACAGGCTCTCCCCTGCCAACAGGGCCAGGAGCCCCAGTTTCAGGGCCTGGTCGCGTTCATGGACACCACGGGAAAGGGCGGCGGTCAGCCGGAGAAAACGGTCATGCATGGCCCATCATGGGCCCGGAAGGGCCCTTGAGGGAAGGGCCGTGACCAGGGAGGTGGTTTTTCTTACAATGTCCGCATGGAACACCCCCCCGTTGATTTCGACCCCGCCGACGACATCCATTTCCCCCGACCCGTGGACCAGAAAATGACTTCGAAGGCCTTCATGTTGGAAATTCAAGCGTATCGTCCTGCGAAAGGGAAGACCGCGGTCTGGCACCTGGGACAGAATTCCTGGATCCTCAAAGGAAACGAAGGGACCATCCTCGCGGTCGATCCTTACCTCACCGACTTCTGCGCGTCGAAACGGACCAGGGAACGGGTCCCCAAGAGCCGCCTGTTGCCGATCTTCATCGAACCCGAGGACCTGGTCGCCGACGTGGTGCTCGTCACCCACAGCCATCCGGACCATGCCGATCCGTTCACGCTCGAGCGTTTGGCGATCAAGGAATCAGCCCGGTTTCTGGGTCCCTGGCAGGCCCTGAAGGTGATGACCGAAGCCGGCATCCCTCAGGGACAGCAAACCCTGATGCATCCGTTGCAAACCGAAACGGTTCGGGGCGTGGAGGTGACCGGCACCTTCGCCGAGCCCACCGATTTTGGCGATCTGAATCACATGGGTTTCGTCGTGAAGTTTAGCGGAGGTCGGGTGTGGTACAACTCAGGCGACACCGCCAAGAGCGCCCTCCTGGAACACGTGAAGGCGTTCAAGCCGGCGATGATGGCGGTGTGCATCAACGGTGGCTACCATAACCTGAGCCACTGGGAGGCCGCCGAAATCACGGCCCTCGTCCAGCCTGAGGTCGCGGTTCCCGCCCACTACGACATGATGCCCCACAACCTTCAAAGCCCGCACATGTTCCGCAAGAGTCTCTACGAAAAGACCAAGGCGGTTCGGTACCTGCGGATGGAGTACTACACGGCCTACGAGTTCTGAAAGGGGGACTATTCCACCTTCACCCGCTGGATCCGGGCGCCCAGGGTCGCGAGCCGGGCCGAGATGTTTTCATAGCCACGTTCGATCTGGTACACGTTTTGAATCGAGCTCTTGCCCTCAGCGCAGAGGGCGGCGATGACCAACGCCATGCCGGCCCTGACATCGGGACTGACCAAATCCATGCCCTGGAGGCTCGCCGCTCCCGAGACCACCGCGCGGTGGGGATCGCAGAGGATGATCCGGGCTCCCATGCTGATCAGCTTGTCGACCCAGAACATTCGGCTTTCAAACATCTTGTCATGGATCAGCGTAGTGCCGTCGCACTGGGTGGCGACCACCGTCATGATGGGGAGGATGTCCGGCGGAAACCCTGGCCAGGGCGCGTCGTCGATCTTGGGGATCTGGCCGCCGAGGTCGCTGACCACCTTCATCGGCTGGCCGGCGGGAACCCGGATCGTCGTCCCTTCGGTCTCCCAGTAGATTCCCAGCTTCGCGAAACCGAGCTTGGTCATCCTCAGGTGTTGGGGTTGGACGTCCTCGATCTCGATCTCGCTCCGGGTGCACGCGGCCAGACCGATGAGGGAGCCAATTTCCATGAAGTCGGCGCCAATCCGAAACTCGGTGCCGTGGAGGGTCTTCACGCCGTCGATCTCGAGGATGTTGGACCCGATGCCTCGGATCTTGGCCCCCATGCCGATGAGCATGTGACAGAGGTCTTGAACGTGAGGTTCGCCGGCGGCGTTCTGGATCACCGTTTTGCCTTCGGCCAAAACCGCGGCCATGATGGCGTTCTCGGTGCCGGTCACCGACGCCTCGTCGAGGAACAGGTCGAGGCCGACGAGTTTGTTGGCCGTCAAGGTATACACGGTGTCGACCTCAAACCGGGCTCCCAACTCCGAAAGAGCCAAGAAGTGGGTGTCGAGGCGTCGGCGCCCGATCACATCGCCCCCGGGGGGCGGGAGGATGCACTTTCCGACCCGGGCCAGCATGGGGCCGGCAAACAGGATCGACGCTCTGACCTTCTTGGCCAAATCGGCCGAAATCTCGTGCTTCTTGATGTTCGTGGTGGTGACCGAAAAGGTGTTCGGTGCGTCGCGGACGACGGTGGAACCCAGGTCGCGAAGGATGTCAAACATCACCAGGATGTCTTCGATTTCGGGAACGTTGGTCAAACGAACGGTCTCGGAAGTCAGCAGGCAAGCGGCGACGCAGGGCAATGCGGCATTCTTGTTGCCGTTGGCCCGGATGCGTCCCTTGAGGGGATGGCTTCCCTCGATGACGTATTTATGCATGGGCCGCATTATGCCAAGAACCGGTAGAAAAAAAAAGCCCGAATAGGTATAACAGGGGCACCATCGGCCTTTTTCAAAACGGAACGAGGAAGGCTTTTGGCGAAGGCAGTCGCCTCCGCAGTTGTTTGGGAACGAGGCTCTCATGGTTGTACAGAAATTCGGTGGGAGTTCGGTTGAAGACGCCGACAAGATCCGAGAAGTGGCGAAGATCGCCCTGGAACACCGCGTCGAAGGCAAGATTGCCATTGTCCTTTCGGCGATGAAAGGATGCACCGATCTGCTCCTCTCGGCCGCCCGAGACGCCGAGTCCGGAAGGGAAAGCTACAAAAACTCGCTCGCCATTCTGGAAAAACGCCACCTGGAAGCCGCCATGGATTTGACGAAGGGACCGGCCTACGCGGCGTTGCGCCTTTCGATCGAAGGCCAGCTCAAGGACCTGCGCGACATCCTCCACGGGGTCGAACTGGTCAAGGAGTGCTCCAAGAGGAGTCTCGACCTCATCGCCGGCTTCGGTGAGCGGCTCAACTGCCAGCTGATGGCCGGGTACCTCAACGGGGCCGGTCACGAGGCCCACTACATCGATGCCAGCAAGAACTTCATCCTCACGAACGACAACCACGGCGCCGCCGACGTCGACTTCGACGCCACCTATCGGGCCGTCGAGGCCCGCCTCAAGCCCCTGAACGGCGTCATGGTCATCACGGGCTTCGTCGCCAGCACCGCCGAGGGCCGACCCACCACCCTGGGGCGAAACGGGTCGGACTACACGGCCAGTTTGGTCGGCGCGGCGATCCGGGCCGACGCGGTGGAAATTTGGAAAGACGTCGACGGCGTGCTCACCGCCGACCCCCGGTTCGTGAAGGGCACGTTGGTCCTCGACGAGATCAGCATGGAAGAAGCCATGGAGATGAGTTACTTCGGCGCCAAGGTCATCCACCCTTCGACGATGCTTCCCCTGATCGAACGGGGAATCAACCTCAAGATCAAGAACACCCTCAACCCCTCGGTGAAGGGAACGCTCATCAAACAGAACCCCAAGCCGCNCCCTTACCCGATCACGGGGATCGCAAGCATCCCCGATGCAGCCTTGATCAACATCGAAGGGTCGGGAATGATCGGCATCCCCGGGTTCGCCAGCCGGGTCTTCGGCGCCCTAGCCCGGGTGAAAGTTAACGTCATCATGATCAGCCAGGCCAGTTCCGAGCATTCGATCTGCATCGTCTGCCGCGAGGGAGAAGCCGCCACGGCCCTGGCCGCCCTCCGGGCCGAGCTCAAGGTGGAACACCAGGCCAAGAAGCTCAAGGACTGCGAGCTGGTCACCGGACTCGAGGTCATCGCCGTCATCGGCGAGAACATGCGCGGCCGGCCGGGAATCACCGGGAAGCTGTTCAGCAGCCTGGGCGAAAAGAGCGTCAACGTGCTCGCGATCGCCCAGGGCTCTTCGGAGCGAAACATTTCCTTCGTGATTGAAAGCAAGGATAGGGAGGTGGCCTTGAATACCATCCATTCCGCCTTTTTGGGCACGGGAGTTCCAACATGAAATTCGTCAGCACACGCAACCCCGACGTCAGGGTGACCTTCGAGGAGGCCCTTTTTCGGGGCTTGGCCCCCGACGGAGGCCTGTATGTTCCAGAGGAAGACCTGGAGCTTCAGACGCATTTCAAGGCTCTGGGAAAGCATTCGACCTTCCACGAAATCGCCTCGCTGGTGACGGCATACCTGCTCAAGGGCGAACTCGACGCCGGGGCCGTCCACCGCATCGTGAAGAACGCGTTTCCGTTCGAACCCAAACTGGTCCAGATCGACGACCAGCTGAGCATCCTCGAGCTCTACCACGGCCCCAGTTGTGCGTTCAAAGACTTCGGCGCCAACTTTCTCGCCTCGGCCATGGAGGAATTCCTGCTCCATTCTTCCCGGAAGGCCGTGATCCTCGTGGCCACCAGCGGTGACACCGGTAGCGCCGTCGCCACCGCGTTCCACCACCGGAAGAACATCGACGTGGTGATCCTGTACCCCTCAGGTCGCGTCAGCCCCCTCCAGGAGAAGCAACTGACCACCCTGGGAGGCAACATCACGGCCCTCGAGGTGGCGGGGTCCTTCGACGATTGCCAGCGGATGGTGAAGGCGGCCTTCGTGGATCCGGAACTGTCGAAGGCGTTTCCCTTGACTAGCGCCAATTCCATCAGCCTGGGTCGGCTCATTCCTCAGTCCTTTTACTACATCTGGGCCTTCGCCCAGTTGAAGGAACAATTGAAGGAGGAGTTCTTTTTCTGCGTTCCCAGCGGAAACTTCGGAAACCTGACGGCGGGGCTCTGGGCCTGGAAATGGGGTTTGCCGGTCACCGGATTTGTCGCCGCGACGAACGCAAACGACGTGGTCCCCCACTATTTGGAGACCGGAATCTTCGCCCCCCGGCCCAGCCAGTTGACCCTGTCGAACGCCATGGACGTGGGAAACCCCTCGAATTTCGAGCGGATGGAAGCGCTCTTCCACAAGAACTGGAATCTGATGCGGGCCCTGGTCTTCGGCGATACGATCACCGACGCCGAAACGTTGGAGACCATCCGGGACGTGAAGGCCAGCCACAACATGTTCCTTTGTCCGCACACCGCGGTCGGGTACAAGGCGGCTCGTCGGTTCCTGGCCCAGGAAGCGCGGGATGGAAGCCATATCTGCGTTCTTTCGACGGCGCATCCGGCCAAATTCATCGAAGTCGTCGAGCGGGCCACGGGCTTGAGCCCGGAGCTTCCACCCTCCTTGGCGGGCGCAGCATCCAAAGAGAAGCAATCGTACAAGATCGGCAACACCCTGGCGGATCTTTCCCAAATCCTCCACCAGGTGATAAAGTGAGTCGTTCCCCAGAGGAGAATTCCGTGAAGCGATTCCTGAAATCCGCCGCCTTCTTGGCCGCGGTCCTACTCGTAGCGTCCTGCGCCAACGACGCACCCCTGTTCCGGGTGTTCGAGAAGGGGAAGTTCGGCTACGCCGACGCCGCCGGCAAGACGGTCATCACACCATCGTTCCAGCAGTGCGGGGAATTCAGCGAGGGGTTGGCCGTCGTGCTTTTGGACGGCAAGGCCGGGTACATCGACAGGTCCGGCAAGGCCGTGATCACCCCGAGCTACCAGAACGCCGGTAAGTTCAGCCAGGGCCTGGCCTACGTGGCCAAGGACGGCAAAGTCGGGTACATCGACAAGACCGGCAAGATCGTCATCCCCATCGAGTGGGAATACGGCACCGACTTCAGCCAGGGGTTGGCCGCCGTCGTCAAAGGCGGGAAATTCGGGTATGTGGACCAGTCGGGCAAGATCGTCGTCGCCCCCGAATACGACTTCGCCTCGCCGTTCTCGGGTGACTTGGCGCTGGTGGTGAAAGGCAACCTCGGCGGGTTCATCGACAAAACGGGCAAGGTTGTCATCGCCTTGGGTTACAGCTATGCCACCCCTTTCAAGGAGGGGTTTGCCATGGTCCAGAAGGATGGAGCCAACTACTTCATCGACAAAACGAACAAGAAGGCCTTCGAGGCCAAATTCGATTCGGCCGAACCGTTCTCGGGTGGATTGGCCATGGTCGGCCTTCAGAACAAGGTGGGGTACATCAACGTCAAGGGTGAGACCGTCATCGCCCCCTCGTTCGAGTACGCCCGGAGTTTCAGCGAGGGGTTGGCCGTCGCGGCCCAGGACGGCAAGGTCGGATTCATCAACCCCAAGGGTGAGTTCGTCATCAAGCCCCAGTTCGACAACGCCCAGGATTTCTCGGGGGGGTTGGCCCTGGTGCTCACCGGTACCGACATCGCGTACGTGAATCCCAAGGGTGAGAAGGTCTGGACGAAGAGTCAGTCCGAGTTGCCGAACCTTGACGCGAACGCCGCCGGCGGACCCCCGGCAGCCAACCAGTAATTGGGGGACCGATGCCGGACAGCCTGACTCTCCGGCGACCCGACGACTTCCACGTTCACCTGCGCCAAGGGGTGGACTGTGGGAATTTCGCGAGGGACGCCGCCCAAGCCGGGTTCGCCAGGGTGTTGGTCATGCCGAACACCCTTCCTCCCATCGTTTCCGCCCCGGGACTCACCGACTATCGGCGTCAGATCGAAGCGGCGGCTCCGGGGTTGACCGCCCTGATGTCGTTCAAGATCCGACCCGACCTCGACCGGAAGGCTCTCCAGGACTTGAAGCAGTCTGGGGCCGTCGCGGGAAAACTCTATCCTGAAGGGGTCACCACCCACAGCGAAGACGGCGTCCGCCGCCTCGAGGACGCCTACCCCGTGTTTGCTCTGATGGAGGAACTGGGGTTCGTGTTGTGCCTTCACGGGGAGCATCCCGACGCCTTCAGCCTCGACCGGGAGGCCGTGTTCGTCCGGGGGATGAAGGCGCTCCGGTCCACGTTCCCCTCCCTCCGGATCGTTCTCGAACACGTTTCTTCCGCGGAAGGCCTCGACGCGGTCCTCGAAGACGGGGCCCTGACCGCCGCAACGATCACCGTCCATCACCTGTTGTACACCCTCGACGACATGGTTGGAGGACGGCTCGACCCCCACTTGTTCTGCAAGCCCCTGCTCAAACGCCCCGAAGACAGGGCCCGGCTGGTGGCGGCGGCGCTCTCGGGCAACCCGAAGTTCTTCTTCGGATCGGATAGCGCTCCCCACACCCGGGCCAACAAAGAGGCAGCTTTGTGTAGCGCCGGGTGCTACACGATGCCGGTCAGCCTGAGTCTGCTGATTCGTTTGTTTGAAGACCATGGTATCCTCGCCCGCCTGGAACCCTTCGTCAGTCAGTTCGGCGCCGAGTTCTACCAGCTTGGTCTGAATGCGGGTTCGATCACCTTCCAGCGGGAGCCCTGGACCGTCCCCACGCTTTACCATGGGGTGGTTCCGCTGAACGCTGGAGCCTCGCTTCCGTGGTCCCTGGATCTTTCCAAAGGAGTCTGAGATGGCCCAACCCTACGACGAGCAAAACATTTTTGCGAAAATCCTGAGGGGTGAAATTCCCAGCCACAAGGTCTATGAAGACGACAAGTGCCTTGCGATCCTCGATATTTTTCCGATCAACCCGGGGCATGTGCTGGTGATCCCGAAGACGCCCGCCGTCATCGTTCCTGACCTCGACCCGGAGCTGGTGGTGCACCTGTTCACCGTGGGAGCCCGGCTGTCGAAGGCCGTCCGGGCCGCGGCCCCGAAATGCGAGGGAGTCAACTTCTGGATCAGCGACGGGGCGTCCGCAGGGCAGGAAGTGCCGCACGTCCACCTGCACATCATCCCTCGGTTCGCCGGGGATGGGTTCGGCTGGAGGGTCGGCCCGAACAACCGGAAACCCCAGGAAGCCACAGCGCTGAAGTCGTCGGCCGAAGCTTTGAAGGCCGCGCTGTCGTCCCTTCCCGGAGAGGCCTGATGCTCGTCGTTCCGGCCATCGACCTTCTGGGCGGCCGGTGCGTCCGTCTTCACCAGGGCGACTATTCCCAGGCAGAAACCTACGACCTCGACCCGGTTGAAGTGGCACGAGGATTCGTGGCGGCCGGGGCGAAACGCATCCACCTGGTAGACCTCGACGCCGCCCGGACCGGGGCCTCCACGAACCGTACCGTCATCGGCGCGATCCGCAAGGCCGTCGGGGTCACCGTGGAAGTCGGCGGGGGGATTCGAAACGACGACGACGTGAAGGCCTTGGTCGACCAAGGCGTGGACCGATTGGTGGTCGGCACGGTGCTCGTGAAAGACCCCGATCGGGTGGCCGGTTGGGTCGCGGAATTCGGATCCATCTTCGTGGCAGGAATCGACGCCCGCGACGGGGAGGTCAAGGTGTCGGGCTGGGAAGAGGGGAGCGCCGTGAAAGACGTTGCGTTGGCGCGGCAGTGCCGATCCATCGGTCTGATCAGCATCGTCTACACGAATATTGCCCGAGACGGCACCCTGGGCGGCCCCGATCTGGAGAGGACGCTGTTGGTGGCCGAGGCCGCCGGTCTGCCGGTGATCCTTTCGGGAGGAATCTCCTCCTGGGCCGATTTCCAGGCGATCCAAACCGCCGACCATCCCCTTTTGGCCGGGGTCATCACCGGGAAGGCCCTGTACAAGAACCGCATTGACCTCGCCGCGGTCATTGCTGAATTTCAAAACGACCGCCACGGAGGCCTTTGGTGAACGATGGACTGACCCTTCCCCTCGAAATTCGCACCCCGCAGAACGAACTGCTTGGCATCCTCCTGATGAACGCCAAGAGTCACAACAAGAGCTTCGAACGGGCCGAGCTTTGGACCGTCGTTCCCCCCGGCGACCGGGTCCTGCCGATCGAGGGTGCTGGGTTCACGAAGCTCGAAACCGTGGCCGGCCACCGGTATCGGGCCACCCTTGCGGACGCCCGGAGCGTCGACGCCGTGAAGGCCGCCTTTGCCGGACCCTTCGCCGCCCTGGTCACCGCAGATCGGCCGCCGGCCGCCCCCGACTCGGGAAACCAACCCACCCTCGAAAAGCTGAAACAGGTGATCGCCGGTCGACGCCGGGACCTCCCCGAAGGTTCCTACACGACCCTCTTGTTCCAAAAGGGTGAAGACAAGATCCGCAAGAAGACCGGGGAGGAAGCCATCGAACTGCTTCTGGCCGTTACCCGCCAAGACCTCGTCAGCGAATCGGCTGACCTGATCTACCACCTGATGGTGCTCCTCGAGGTGAAGGACATTCCGGTGGACGAGGTTCTGGCTGAACTGGAAAGCCGGATGAAGTAGCGGGAGGGATTCGCCGGCCCCGGCGGGTGCCGGCGAATGCGAGGAATCCTACTTGGTGTACCCGACCTGAAGACAGAAGAGAGGGGTTTCCAATTTCGCGAGTTTGGCACCCTGGATCAGGATTGGAGCCTTGATGTTGTACATCACAATCGACGACATCTTGGCGGCGGAAGCGGCCAGCGAGACGTTTTGAGCCGCGAATCCGGCGGTGGCGTTCGTCATGGCTCCGGACATCGCCGCGTTTCCCTTCAGGAAGGCGGGGAGCAATTCTCCGTCGGCCACGAAGACCACCACGAAGGCGCCCGTCGCAATGAACTCGGGAAGGGCCGTGGCCCGAATGTCCTGGGGGTTGACCTGCTTCAGAAGGTTTTTCGCGGAGTCATAGAGAAACACACCCTTTTCGTTGAGCACATAGGCCTTGATGTAGGCGTTGTCCCCGGAGAACGACGTGGTGCGGTTCGACTTCGTGGCGCTGGTCATGGCGTCCGGGGAACGCTGTCCGATCCCGGCCCAAAGGACGGTCGACAAATCGGCCAAGGGAACTTCGTGTTTGACAAACTGACGGGCCACCGATCGGTTGTCGATCGCGGCGAGGAGATCGACGCCGGCCTTCGTGGCGGGGGCCGGCAGGGAAATGTCCTGGGCGTAGGCAGTGGAACCGAGAACGATTCCCATGACCAGGAGGGGGAGAATGATTTTCTTCATACGGATACCTCTGGGACTACTATAAGGCAAGACAAACTATTTTTCCTCGGATTGACCGCCCTTCCTGGGGCGTGTAGGCTTCCCGAATGCGCAAACCCTACCTTGAACGCCTGAAAGACGGCGTCTTGCTGTTCGACGGCGCCATGGCCACGTACCTCTTCAGCCAGGGCGTCTACCTCAAGAAATGCTTCGAGGAAGTGTGCATGACGAACCCTGCGATGGTCCTCGACGTTCACCGGGAATACGTCGCCCGGGGCGCCCAGGCCGTCGAAACGAACACCTACGGTGCGAACCCCCTGAAGCTTGCCGGGTTCCACCTCGCCGACAAGACCGAGGCCATCAACCGAGAGGCTGTGCTTTTGGCCCGGAAGGCCGCCGGGGACGAGGTGTACGTGGCCGGGAGCGTGGGGCCGACCGGGAGGATCCTCGAGCCCGAGGGGCCGCTCACGGAAGCTGAGGCCCGGGAAAGTTTCAGGGCCCACATCGGGGCGTTGCTCCGGGCCGGGGTCGACCTAATCCTCCTCGAAACCTTCCAGAATCGCCGCGAGTTGGCCTTGGCCGTCGGGGTTGTGNAGGAACTCGATCCGGTCGTTCCGATCCAAGCGCAGTTCACCTACGGCCGGGGCCTGTTTGTCGGCGAAGACTTTTATCTGAGGGAAGCCGAAGCCTGGGGACCGTTCCTCGAGGCGTTGCCGGTCGACGTGGTGGGGGTCAATCTGATGGGTCCCGCCGACGCCCTCGAGACCGTGGCCGTCTTGAAAAGGCACATCACTAAGCCCCTCGCGGTCATGCCCGACTCGGGAATGCCCAAGGAAGTCGACGGCCGACAGTTTTATCTGATGACCCCCGACTACTTCGCCGAGTACGCCAAGCTTTTCCTCGACGCCGGTGTGGCCGTGATCGGGGGATGTTGCGGCACCACGCCGGACTACATTGGCAAGGCCGCCGAGGCCGTGTTGGCGTTCGACGCCGGGCGCCGCCAAGTGAAATGGGTGAAAACCAAGCCAGAAGTACCCGAGCAGGTCCCCACTCCCCTGGCCGAAAGGTCGGCGCTCGGACGGGCCCTGGCCCGAGGCGACTGGGTCGCCACCGTCGAGCTGGTGCCGCCCCTGGGGATCGACCCGGGGGCGATGATCGAGAAGGCGTTGGCCCTCGAGACCGGCGGGGTGAAAT